>Ga0302275_10000095_pt1 | contig 92344 bp, 85 predicted proteins | sample III_Bog_N2_2_FD_200229 | JGI IMG/M metagenome (GOLD analysis project Ga0302275, IMG submission 200229) | Peat permafrost microbial communities from Stordalen Mire near Abisko, Sweden - III_Bog_N2_2 | ecosystem: Environmental > Terrestrial > Soil > Wetlands > Peat | place: Sweden: Abisko... | reverse complement strand
AGACCGAGCATGGCGATGATGTCCTTGAGTTCGCCGTATTGCGCGAGCGTGCGGCGGATTTCCTGCGCGAGGGCGTAATGCCGTTCGCCGACGATGCCCGGCGTGGCCATCTTGGAACTGGATTGCAGCGGGTCGATGGCCGGGAAAAGTCCTTCGCTCGCCCGCTTGCGCGAGAGCACGATGGACGCTGACAGATGCGAGAACGTATGCACCGCCGCCGGATCGGTGAAATCATCCGCCGGCACATAGACCGCCTGAATCGAGGTGATCGCGCCGGTGTCGGTGTTGGCGATGCGTTCTTCCAAGCCTGAAAGCTCCGTGCCCATGGTGGGCTGATAGCCGAGACGCGACGGCATTTGCCCCATCAAGCCGGACACTTCCATGCCGGCCTGGATGAAACGGAAAATATTATCAATGAGCAGCAGTACGTCGCGATGCTCGTCGTCGCGAAAATACTCGGCCATCGTCAGCGCCGTGTGACCCACGCGAAACCGGCTGCCCGGCGGCTCGTTCATCTGGCCGAAGATCATCACCATGTTCGGTAGCACGCCAGCCGCTTTCATCTCGCGGTAAAGTTCCTCGCCCTCGCGGCAACGCTCGCCAATGCCGCAAAAAATACTGACTCCCTGCTGATGGCCGATCATGTTGTGGATCATTTCCGTGAGCAGCACGGTTTTGCCCACGCCCGCGCCGCCGAAAAGGCCCGCTTTGCCGCCGCGTTCCAGCGGCACGAGCACGTCAATGACCTTGATGCCGGTCTCAAAGATTTCTGATTTGGTGGAACGTCGCGCCAGCGGCGGCGGCGCGCGATGCACCGAACGCCATTGGACATCCATTGGCTGTGGTTGCCGGTCAATGGCGTTACCGAACACGTCAAACATCCGCGAGAGAATGGCTTTGCCTACCGGCGCTTTCAACGGACCGCCTGTATCGGTGACGGCCATGCTCCGCGCGAGTCCCTGCGTGGGCGTCAGCGCAATCCCGCGCACATGCCGCGCATCCCGTTGCGCCAGTATTTCGATGACGATTTCGTTTTGTGCCCCCGTTCGCAGCACGGAGTAGATCGGCGGCAACGGCCCGTCGAAGCGCACATCTACGACACTGCCGCGAACCGAGGCGATCGCGCCGAGATTGGCTGTAGCTGTCATGCTCATTTCTTTTCCATCGCAGCCGTGTATTCGCCCTGACGCGCAGCGCGATTGCATTGGGCGCGATGCAGCAGGGCTTGCTGCGCCGCTTTTGCGTTAGCCGCCTGGCCGCGCCAAATCTCCAAAGCCGGCTGTTGGATGGCGCGGGCGAACGAAAATGACAGCGCCCACGGCAGTTGTGACTTGAAACGTAAATTCATCATATTCAGCCGGGCCGAAGCCAATTCGGCGGATTGGCCGCCGGATAGAAAAGCGATTCCCGGAACTGCCGCCGGCACCGTTCGCCACAGACTCTTCATCGTGATGTCGGCCACTTCGTCAATAGCTTGTTCCTCGTTCGGCAGTCGGTCCTTTAGCCGCACCTGATACTGCTGTTCGCCGATGCCGACTTCTTTGACTTCTTGGGGGGCGGGACAAGTCAATCCCGGCAATACCATGTTGGGTTTGAGAATCATGCCTTCCAGCAGCACGCGCTGACAATTGAGTTGGATGAAGACATTTCGCAGTACTTCTTCCGTCACCTGGCGGCAGACCTCCAAAGTATGATTGCCATCCATCAGCACCTCCGGCTCGACGATGGGAACCAGACCGGCTTCCTGGCACAACGCGGCGTAGCGCGCGAGCGCATGCGCGTTGGCCTCAATGCAACTCCGGCTGGGAATATTATCGCCGATCGCGATCACCGCGCGCCACTTGGCAAAACGCGCGCCCATTATAAAATATTCCGCCAGCCGTTCACGCAATCCGTCCAGACCTTCGGTGATTTTTTCACCGGGATGAGCGGCCAGGTCCTTGGCCCCGGCGTCCACTTTGATGCCCGGAATTATTCCCACGTCCGCGAGGGTTTTGAGAAAAGGAGTGCCGTCCTGCTTCTGTTGACGGATCGTCTCATCGTAGAGGATCACGCCACTGATGCTTTCTCCGAGGCCGGGCGTGGTGATGATCAATTCCCGATAGGCGCGGCGGAACTCCACGGTCTGCGGAATGCCGAGTTGCGCGAATCGCTTGTTGCAGGTTGGATCGCTTTCATCCATTGCCAGCAACCCCTTGTCGTCGGCAAACAGTTTTTTTGCGGTATCTATTAACAGTTTTGGGTTCATATAATGTGTTTTAGCTCAAGGTTTTAAGGCAGTTGTTTCCAGCGACGCGTTCCAGCCACCACCCAGCGCTTTGACCAACTGGACGCTGGCCGTCAATTGTTCCATCTGAAGGTTCAGCGCTGTCCGCTGATTGCTTAATAGCGCGGTTTGCGCATTGATTAAGTTGAGATAAATATCAATGCCGGATTGATAGCGGACGTCCGCAAGGTGGAGATAACGTTGCGACGCGGTTACAGCAGTATTCTGTTCTTGCAGTTCTTGGGACAAGATTCGCAGCGTCGATAAATTGTCTTCTACTTCCTGAAATGCGCTGAGCACGGTCTGGCGGTAATTCGCAACGGTGCCCTGGTAAATCGCACGGGACTGTTCGGTGACAGCTTTGCGTAAGCCGCCGTCGAAAAGTGTTTGCGCCAGCGTTGCGCCGACGGACCAGACCAGACCCGGCCCAGAAAAGAGATTTTGCACAGCGGTATTTTGGTATCCGGCCGCACCACTCAAGGTAATAGACGGATAATAGGCGGCGCGCGCCACGCCAATTCGTGCGTTCGCCTCGGCGACGCGGCGTTCGGCAGCGGCGATGTCGGGACGGCGTTCGAGCAGTTGCGACGGCACTCCGAAAGGAATGGCGATTGGTTTAGTAGTCAGGGAATCAGTGGCGATGGAAAACGATGAAGCCGGCTGTCCGAGCAGCGTTGCGATGGCGTGTTCGAGCAGTGCGCGTTGAATGCCAAGGTCGGTGGCCTGGGCCAGCGTAGTGTTGAGCTGCGTTTCAGCTTGCGCCACGTCCTGGTCAGACGCCAAACCGGCACCATATTGGGCTTGGGTCAGTTTTAGCGATTTCTGATAGGCGATCACCGTCGCATCCAGCAGCTGCTTCTGCGCATCCAGCACGCGCAGCTCAAAATAATCTACCGCCACTTCCGCCTGCACGGTCAGCCGTACGTTTTCTAGATCAGCCAGCGTGGCTTGCGCTTCCAGCGAATTGGCTTTAACGGTGTTGCGAATGCGGCCCCAGAAGTCCGGTTCCCATGACGCATCAAAAGGTAGCGCATATTCGGTAAAAGTTGAGGCCGACGATGATGAACCAGATAAATTTTGAGATGCGGCTTGGCGTGACCGTGTGACCGAAGGGCTGGCGGTGATGGTTGGAAAATACTGTGACCGGGATTGTTTCACCACGGCCCGTGCGGCGAGAAAGTTGGCGAGCGCCGCAGCGACCGTCTGGTTGGAAACCGTCACCTGACTTTCAAAAAGGTTCAGCTCCGGCTCGTGAAACATTTCCCACCATTGGCCGCGCAGCCTATCGTCCTGTGGCTCGGCGGTATTCCAACCATCAGTTTCCTGCGATTGCACCGGCGTCATTTCTTTGAAAGCAGCCGGCGATTGAACCGGTGGTTCCGCATATTTTGGGGCAAAGCTGCATCCGACGAACAACACCAAAATTGTCAGAACAACGAAGTTCATTCCAAATTGCAATGTCAGCCACGAGGTATTGGTTTTCATTTTATCGCTCATGGCTATCCTCGGAAGATGTCGAACGGCTCGATCTTGAGTACTTTGCGAACACCGATATAGCTGGAGATTCCGGCGATCAACAGAACCATGCCGAAAGCCAGGCCAAGATTTCCGAACGTGATGGTCGCGGCGTAGTTGGGCAGTCGGGATTTGGCAATCGAAATCATCAACGTAACCAAGCCAATGCCCAAGCCGTAGCCAATCATGGCCGTAAAGAATGCCATGAACAGAATCATATAAACCAGCTCGCGACCTTTAGCGCCAATAGCTTTTAGCGCGCCGAATTTTTCCAGATTTTCGAGGATGAAAGTGTAAAATGTTTGCCCTGAAATAGACAATCCGACAATAAAGGCGATAATGGTCATCAATAAGATGTTGGTGCCAATCCCGGTCTGATAGGTGTAGTAATGAGTGATGCGGTTGTTAAATTCATCCTTGGTAAAGGCGACGTAGCCAAGCTTGGCGACTTGTTTTTTAATGCCGGCTACAGCCGCGTCGTTTTTCGGCTGCACCAAGACATAAGACATGGTGAACCGCGTCGAGGGGAGGTATTCAATCGCACGGTGGTAGGTGGTATAGAGTGACGGCACGCCGTTCAACCCGTTGGAGACCACCCGGGCAATACCCACAATCCTGCCCCGGTGATCATTGAGTTCAAAGGTCGTGCCGATTTTAGGATTTCCCAGCTTGGAGAATTCTGCGTCGTCCACCACGAAGAATGTATTGTCGGCATAGATGTCTTGAATGTTGCCCTGTTCCAGTTCAGGCCGGCCAAACAAGCTGCTGTCGTCCAGCCCGACCACATTGACCCCTTGAAACGTTCCATCGGCAAGTTTGACCATCGCGCCGCCCATAAACAGCGGTACCGCGTAGCTGACGCCGTCCATGCTGCGCGTCGCATCCAGTACATAATCCGGCATGGGAATCGGGCTGGTGGCCGTGTTGACCGCCGGGTCCATGATCCACATGGCGGCGCCAATGTTGGTGACTGGCGAAAAGGCGCGGTTGAGAATGCCGGCGAACATGGCGGTCATTTCCATCATCAGGAACACGGCAAAAGTGATCCCGATCAACAGAGCAAAGAATTTACCTCGATCATTGACGAGCAGCTTGAACCCGATCCGCAGGATGCCGCTAGATTTCATATTGGGGGTTTATTCATGGCATTGCCTTAGGTCATTTCTGCCCAATAAATACATCCACCATCTGGCCGGGATAAACCGGTGCGTCTTGTTTCTGGAATCGGAAAATCACCGGTAACACCCGCAGATCCACTTGCTCTTGTTTCTGATTTGACAGCTCGATCTTGGGTGAGATGTAAGGCTGCACCCGGACGAACTCCAGTGGCACCTTGATGTCCGTGCCGGTGATCTGCATCTGCGCCTGGATATGCCACTTTGAAGGCAGCCGTGAGACCAGGATCTCGTCCACGTAACAGCGCACATCCATATAATCTTGTGGTCCGCTCATGACCACCAGCGGGTCAAACAGTTCCGTGTAACTGTCGTAGTTGCCCTGCGACGATACATAACCTCCGACCGCCGCGTTGACGGCCAACACGACTCCGGCCACCGGAGCTTTCACCGAATAATATTGCAGTAGTGCGTTGGCCGCTTTCAGCGCGGCGGTTGCCTGATTGACCGTGTCGTCGGCGGTATCCAGCACAGTTTTGCTTATGGATTTTGGGTCAGCGTCATAGGCGGCGCGGTCTTTGTCATACTGGTCCCGAGCGAGTTTCAGATTGGCGACGGCCAATTCGGTGTCGGCGCGTTGCACGGAATCTTCAATGGCAAACAATGGCGTGCCAGCTGACACCGATTGGCCTTCCTGTACCAGCACCTGGGTGATCGGACCAGAGATTTGCGGAAAGATATTGATGTTTTCACCGCTCGGCAGATCGCTCTCGATCATGCCATTGGCATAAATCGCTGACTCGAACGGGTTGCTGACCGGTTTAAACACCGGTGGTTGGGCCTTTCTAACCATGCCAAAAATGTAGGCAGCAATGAGCCCAGCCAGTATGCCGATTATGGCTATAGTAAAAATGATTTTATTTCCAAACGCCGTCTTGGGCGCGGCGGCTTTGGTTTCAGATTTGGTTTCTTCCAGTTCAACTTTTGGTTTGCTCTTGTTCACGGCCATTGGTTTGACGTCCGGCTTAATGCCGGTTTTAGTTTCAGCGTTAGCTGAGGGCGTGGACTTTTCCGCACTTGTTTCGTGGGTTAACTCGACCGCTTTGGGATCGGGCACCGGCGCAGTTGTTTCCGTCTTCGGCTTGGTTGCTTCGGCTGCCGGTTTAGGTTCGTCAGTATTCATTCGGTTCCTTTGTCTTCCTCACCAGCACTGAGGTGGCCATCTTCCATGTGAAGGATTCGATCCGCATATTCGTTGATGCGTGCATCATGGGTGACAATCAGGATGCAGCGCTTTTCATTGAGGATATTCTCTTTTACAAACGCGATGATCATCCGGCCCGTGTCACCATCCAGCGAAGCCGTTGGCTCGTCGAAAATCAATATTTCCGGCCGGCTAATGATTGCCCGCGCAATCGCAACCCGCTGTTGTTCACCGCCGGAGAGCTTCACCGGCAGCATATCACCCCGGTTTTTCAGGCCGACAATTTCCAGCTGCTTTCTGGCCTCGTTGATAGATTCATTCCAGTTGTGCTGCTTGAGAATGAGCGGAATCGCGACATTCTCCGCCGTGGTCAGGCGCGGAAACAAATGATAGTCCTGAAAAACAAAGCCAATCGTATTGAGACGGAAATCCGCCAGCTGGTCATTGTTCAGAGTCCAAATATCGGCCCCTTTGACTTTGACGTTGCCGGCGTTCGGCCGCAGGATTCCGGAAATCATACTCAGCATCGTCGTCTTCCCGCTTCCGGAGGGACCGACAATGAACAACATCTCACCAAAGTGAGCGACCAGTCCGACTCGATTCACCGCCGTCACCTTGGCCTCGCCCTCACCGAAAGATTTTGTCAAATCAGTTGCGACGATCGCCTCATGCTCAGTCGTATCATTTTTCACTGTGCCGGAGTCCAGGTGTCATCAGGATCATAAGCCGTAATGGACCTGGCGATTTTAACGGTCTTTGGTCCTAGGTTTTTTTGATATATCCTGCCTTGTTGATTGACAATGAAGGTCATCACGCCGGTGTTTTCCCATTCGGCTGGCCAAGCTACGAGGGCAAATCCGGCCATCATCCGGCCATTGATGATATAATCATATTTACCGCCGGGTGCGTGTCTGCCCTGGCGGGACAAGATTTTAAAATAGTAGCCATGATATGGCGCCTGTCCGTCGTTGAGCATTTTTGCCATACGATGGTAGCCGTCCACGCGCGCCTGAGCGATGAGCGGGCCCAATGGACTCAAAACTTCACCCGGATGATTTATCGGCCAGAATAGTCCGTCGTGCGTGCCGGGCGTACTGCGCAGGAACTGGGCGTAAGCCAGCACGCTATCGCCCATGCGGTCCTCGCTGGCATATTCGCGCTGGGCATCCACATAGGCGTCGCAGACATTAATCGCGCCCATTTCATCCATGCCGATGCGCCGAGCGAGGATTTCCTCTTTTCCCGCGGCGCTGTCAAAGAACCATTGGTTGTCCTGTTTCACCAGCGGAATCGGAAACGGCCAGCCGTCCGCGCCAATTTGCAACGTGATGGTGGAATCTGTATTGGTGGTCAATTCAACCTTTTCCATCAGGTGCTGGACAAACAATTTGTATTCCTCGGTAGCCTGAACTGCGTCTGGCGAAATCAATTCATGCCCGGCCGGACCGAAAATCATATGCAGGGCGTTGGTATCATGGTTTGAAGCGGCCGCCTCCAACGCGGCGACAGCGTCGTTTGCTGTAGAAAAAACCTGTAGCTCCTGTCCCAAGACACAAATCGGCAATGCCAGTCCCGCTCCAAAAGCCATCAGAAACATATTTTTGAAAGTCATAAACATAATATTAATGCCTGACCCCACCACCATGGCCGCCACCGCCGCCGCCTTCGCCAGAGGATGCTGGCCGCGACGCCGGCGAAGAATGTGTGGCCGGTGCCGAACGAGTGGCTGGCTGGAGACTCTGCTGGCCGCGATTACTAAAGGCTTTTGTATCATGCGAATTTTGGATGCCGATGAAAGCTCCGTTCGGCTCCTGCCGGTTGAAGGGCTGAGAACGTTGAAATGGAGCCGGCGTAAATTGTCGAGTATTGCCAGGCTGATTTTGAAATGTGGCTTGGCGGGCCGGTTGCGGGTGGGTTAACGCCGGAGTTGTCGGCTTATCCGGTCTGGACGTAGCAGGATGGGACGGTCGCGTTCCCAATGAATTAAATCCCGGCCGGCCAACCGATGCCGTTATGGGCTGGTTATGAGGAGAGCCATAGCCGCGGTCACCGTGATATACCCCGGTGGCACCCGGATGATTGTTGGAATGCCAGACGATCGCCTGATTGAAGTTGCGCTGACGCGCAGGCTCATGCCACCAACCAGACGGACGCGGATGATCGTGGCCCCAATAAACGATATTGCGCTGCCCCCAATCAAAATCGCAATCCAGCCAGCCGCCAATTGCATACCCGACTCCGAAGGTGACGAAGGGCGAGCCGTATCCGATTTGATAATAAACCACGTCCGGTTGGTAGACTGGCACATAAATCACCTGGGGATCAGCCGGAACAATTTCGATGTTGCCGCTGTCGTTGACTACATGTTGCTGCGGCGTGGATTGCAGGTTGCCAAGATTATTTGCCGATACCCGCAACCGTTGGATGGAAGCCATCACATCTGGCTGTTGGTTGAGGAACGTTTGCCCCAATTCCGTCGTCCAATTTAAGTTGTCATCCATCCATTTCAAAACACTGGGGTAACGCGCCAGCGCCTGAACGCTGGGATCCCACGGCTGCTGGATAATCTGGTTGGGGTCTCCGCCACTGGTGACATAACGGTCTGCCAGCACAATTTGCGTGGGTACCGTGGACGCCGGTAGGATTTGAGCGATCAAGGGATCGGGATAAAGCGCAATCGGCCCCAGCAATTGATCCATTTGCGCGGCGGGAAGCGCTTGATAATCTGGCATCGGTGGCGGAACCGCCACCTGTGCCCGCCCCGACATTGTCACGCCAATCAGCAGACACAGCAGAGGGGAGATTTTAATTAATAGATTCATCAGAATATAAGAATTCGAACCGACCAAGGCTTGTCATCACATTATGACTGTAGGCCGAAACCGTTGTCTTGCACCATGGGGTGTTCACCCCATCCAGATGGCACGTCTCTCGACGCGGCATTTTGGATAACAGCCCGCGCTAGCCAGCAATCGGCACCATCGGCTGCGAATGACCATGAAAAGGCCAGCGCAAGTCACCGGTCATCAAGTAGATGATCATGGCAAACAGCATCACGACCACGCAGAACCAAATGCGCCAATCCCGATGCGCACGACGCCAATAAGGTGCCTGACCTTGATGGATCGGGCCGCCATTCGGATCGCCGTGCGACTTTTGTTCAGCCTTAATTTCTTTCATAGGATCTAAATTCTGCGTTCAGACTCCGGCATTAAATGCTCGTAGTTGGGTTGGCTGGATTCCCGCCAGCGTGTTCATTTATGCGAATCGGCATTTTTTAAACTCTTGATTCGATTCAATTCGGGAACCAGCATCTTCCCGTCTTGGGATTTTCTTGTCAGTGGATTAGCGGCCGAAGTTTCGGCGTGATTCCATTTCCAATTCCGTATCTCTGGCAGATCCTGGCCGTGCTTATCAACGTAATGCTTGTGTTCAATAAGTTTGTCCTTCATCTGCTGCTTCAAATAGTCACCTTTTGAACCTAAATTTGGGACGCGGTCGACAACGTCTTTCACCAAATGGAAACGGTCGATTTCATTCTGCACGCGCATGTCAAAGGGCGTTGTAATCGTGCCTTCTTCCTTGTAACCACGGACATGGAGATTGCGATTCGTCCGGCGGTAGGTCAGTTTGTGAACCAGCCATGGATAACCATGAAAGTTGAAAATAATGTGCTTGTCCCTGGTAAATAATGAATCGTAATCCGTTTCGTTTAAACCGTGCGGATGTTCACTCGCTGGCTGAAGTTTCATCAGGTCAACGACGTTAATCACACGGATCTTTAAATCCGGCAGATGCTCGCGCAGAATGGAAACGGCAGCCATGGTCTCCAATGTGGGCGTATCACCACAGCAAGCCATCACCACGTCCGGTTCGGAGCCTTGGTCGTTGCTGGCCCATTGCCAGATGCCGATACCCTGGGTGCAATGCACGACGGCGGCATCCATCGTAAGCCATTGCGGCAGTGGATGTTTTCCGGCGACCACGACGTTGACGTAATGCCGGCTACGGAGGCAATGATCGAAGATGGACAACAAACAATTGGCATCAGCGGGCAAATAAACGCGCACGATGTCCGCTTTTTTGTTGATAACATGGTCGAGGAAGCCAGGATCTTGGTGTGTAAACCCATTATGGTCCTGCTGCCAGACGTGCGAGGCGAGCAGGTAGTTCAGCGACGCAATCGGGCGACGCCAAGCAAGTTCAGAGGTAACCTTCAACCACTTGGCGTGCTGGCTGAACATTGAGTCCACGATGCGGATGAACGCCTCATAGCTATTGAACAAACCGTGCCGTCCAGTCAATAAATAACCCTCCAACCACCCTTCACACTGGTGTTCGCTCAGCATGGAGTCCAGCAAGCGGCCGGCGGGCGCGAGAAATTCATCATTCTTCACTTCGCGCGCATCCCACTGGCGGTTGGAGACTTCAAAGACTGCGCCTAAAAGATTCGAAAGCGTTTCATCAGGGCCGAAGATGCGAAAGTTTTTCTGGTTTAGCTTTTCCACATCCCGCAGGAATTTGCCCAGCACCATCGTGTCCTGGCCTTCATTTACGCCGGGCGACGGCACCGGCACCGCGTGGTCGTGAAAATCCGGCATGACCAGGTCGCGCAGCAGAAGGCCGCCGTTGGCGTGTGGATTGGAACCCATCCGCCGATTGCCTTTTGGGGCCAACTCCTGCAGTTCCGGTTTGAACCGGCCATTGGTATCGAACAATTCCTCGGCTTTGTAACTCTTCATCCAGCTTTCCAACTGCTGGAGGTGTTCAGGATGGTCGGCATCCACGAGCAACGGTACTTGGTGCGCGCGGAACGTGCCTTCGACTTTTAGGCCATCCACTTCTTTGGGACCGGTCCAGCCTTTCGGCGACTTGAGCACAATCATCGGCCACCGGGGACGCGTTGTGTCACTTTTGCCCCGCGCATTGGCTTGAATTTGCCGAATATCTTCAATGGCTTGCTCCATCGTTGCCGCCATGAGTTCGTGCATTTTCTCCGGCTCGTCACCTTCTACAAAGTAAGGCGTCCAGCCGCAGCCACGAAAATATTGTTCTAATTCATCAGGTTCGATGCGCGCCAGAATGGTCGGATTGGAAATTTTGTACCCATTTAGATGCAAGATGGGCAGCACCGCGCCGTCGGTGATCGGATCAAGAAATTTGTTCGATTGCCACGCCGTCGCCAACGGGCCGGTCTCGGCTTCGCCGTCACCCACGACACAGGCGACAATCAAATCAGGATTATCAAATACCGCGCCGAAAGCATGACTGAGCGAATAACCCAGCTCGCCGCCTTCGTGGATCGATCCCGGCGTCGTCGGTGCCACGTGGCTGGAAATCCCGCCGGGAAATGAGAATTGCGTGAACAGTTTTTTGAGTCCGGCTTCATCTTGCGTGACGTTCGGATATACTTCGCTCCAAGTGCCTTCGAGATAAACGTTGCCCACAATCGCCGGACCGCCATGACCGGGGCCGGCAATATAAAACATGTTCAGGTCATATTTCTTGATCACCCGGTTCAAATGCACGTAAATGAAATTCTGGCCTGGCGTCGTGCCCCAGTGACCCACCACCAGCGGCTTCACGTCGGAGAGTTTTAGCGGCCGCTTGAGCAGCGGATTGTCATAGAGATAAATCTGGCCGACCGACAGATAATTGGCGGCACGCCAGTAGGCGTCCATCTTTTGCAGCAAATCCGGAGTGAGAGTATTCATTTAGTATTTTGATGGGGTTATCTGCCCGGCTTTTCAGACGAAAAGCCGGGCTGTTTATATCGTGGCCGGCAGCTTGGTTTAATCCACCAGAGAGTTAGCTGTTCACCAACTCATCCACCCAATAGCCCTTGCGATTATAGTGCCCATGCAGGCTGATTTCGTAGTCCCGCGTGATCAGAGCTGACTCGGTATATTCCGGTGATTCTTTGATGGTCGCGCGATCGAGATTGACGAAGACCTTCCGCTCGTCCCAGCTCACGCGCTCAATCCATTGCGGTGAAACCAAGACTTTTTTGCCCGGCCACCAGTTGTGGGTGTCAACAATTAGATAGCGTATCGCCCACGTCTCGTCATCAATGATAAAATCCTTGATGTGCCCGACCTCGCCGTCCAGCGCCTGAAGGTGATGGCCGCTCACATCTTTGGTGCTGCGCAAATGCGCATCCCAACCATGCTCGCGCTGGGTGCGCTCATTCTGTTGCTTATGAGCTGCTTCCAATGCACGCACATGACGATCGCGCGTAAAATCCGGATAGGCCCCCCAACTGTACGGGCCTCCCCAATAAGCCGGGTAGCCGTAATAGCCGTAGTAAGCCTGCTCGAATTGGTGGGAGACCGGTTTGTGACTTTCCAGAGGCGGACTGTCCTCAATTTGTTTTTTGGTCAAATCAACGACAATATCTTTAGTCTCTTTGTTCACGGCGACCAGAGCATACGGAGTCAATAGCACCTGCCGGTCGGTGAGCCATGTTCCGGTCTCAACCACCAAATAGCGGATGGTCCAGTGCCGGTCGTCGAAATAGAATTCTTTGACCTTCCCGATTTCCCCGTCGCGGCTGTCCAGTTTGTAACCCTCCAGTGTTTTGGTTTTAATTAACATGTTTTTGTTTGGTTTGATGCTGGCATCGGCTGACCGCAAGTTTGAAAATTGGTTTCACGCGATCAGCACGGATGACAGGACTAAATTGCGCGCCCGGGGACAGCTTTGCTATGGGGTATAACCCTACTGTAAAGCGGAGTTGTTAAATGTGCCGCTCGAACACGAATGCAGAACCGAGCGGGCAATCATCAATTCTTCATCCGTGCGAATGACGCGAACCGTGACGCAACTGCCTGGCACCGAAATCACCGGCGTAGTTTCATTGTTAAGCGACTCCTCCAGTTCGATGCCGAGAAAACGCAAACCCTCGCAAATGCGCGAACGGATCGGCGAGGCGTTCTCGCCGATGCCGCCGGCAAAAACTAATGTGTCCAATCCGCCCAGTGCGGCAGCATACGCTCCGATCCACTTCTTCGCCTGATAACAAAACAATGCCACAGCTTCCGCCGCGCGCACGTCCGATTTTTCATGTTCCAGCAAATCGCGCATGTCGGAACTGGTTTCCGAAACGCCGAGCAGGCCCGACTGGTGATTGACCATGTCGTAAAATTGTTGCGTGGTCATCTTTTCGGTGCGCGCGAGATACGGCGCAAGCCCGGGATCCAAATCGCCCGAGCGCGTGCTCATCACCAGGCCCGCCGTTGGCGTGAAGCACATGCTGGTGTCAATGCTTTTACCATCGCGCACGGCTGCCAGGCTCGCGCCGTTGCCAAGATGCGCCAAGATCACGCTGCCCTGCGATGCGGACGGATCGCCGAGGCGCGCAAGTTCCTCCATCAAATAGGCATAAGACAAACCGTGGAAGCCGTAGCGCTGAATTCCCTTAGCATCAAAACGTCGCGGAATCGGCAGCAGCTTGGCCACGCGCGGCATGGTTTGGTGAAACGCCGTGTCGAAGCACGCCATTTGCGGCAGCTTCGGATGCCGCTGGCGAAACGCTTCAATCAGTTCGATCTCGCCCGGTAGATGATCCGGGTCGTAAGGGCTGAGACGATGCAATTCCGCCAATAACTCCGGCGTGACGATTTCTGGCTCCGTATGCTTCATGCCGTGAACCACGCGATGTCCCACGCCTTGTAGCGATTTAAAATCAATATGCTTTTCGAGCCAGTCAATCAGCGCATTCGCCGCGGATTTATGATCGGCGGCAATGAGTTTGTGATTAGACTCGGGTTGACCATCGGCCGCGTGATATTTCAGATTCGTTCCGCTCAGGCCGATGCGGTCAACGGTTCCATACAGCCCGCGCTGTAACGGTTTGACCGCCGCATACAGCGCAAACTTGATGCTCGACGATCCGCCGTTGATGGTCAGGATTTGCGCGTCCGCGGGTTTCATCGGCGATGCCTAGTCGGGAGTTAATCCAAGCGCGGCGAGTTTTTTGCCGGTGGATACGTAGTCGGCATGCAGCAGGCCTCGAATCCCCAGCCCGTCCGCGATCTCCACGAACATCGGGGTGTTTTCGACATAAACGATCTGCCGGGCCGGCGTCATGGCGATGTCCAAAGCCAGCCGGAAAATCGCAGCATCAGGTTTGTGGAGCCCGACCAGGCAGGAGGAAACAAACACATCCACAAATTCATCGAGCTTGAACTTATGGATCCGATAATCATTGAGCTCGCGCGCCTCGTTGCTGAGCACGACGACCTTCAAACCATACTTCGCCTTGAGCCGGCGCATCAGCGCGATCATCTCCGGATACGGTTTTGATTGGGCACACATGAACCGCCAAAACTCCGCCCGCGTGAACGGCCGTTTTTTGTAAAAAATCACCCAGCCCAGATATTCCTCAAGTGTGAGCTTGCCCGTCTCGTAAACGACAAAGTTGAGGCTGTGCCGTGTTTCGAGCTCGTCCCAGTCCAGCTTGAAGTGTTTCGCGGCGCGGCGGCGGGCCTGATGATTCCAGCCGTCGGTGAGCAGGACGCCGCCGATGTCCAGGAATAGACAAGTGATCGGAGCAGATTTTTTCATGGGGCTGGTGATGGGCAAACCGGTTGAATGCATTTCTTCATGGACCGATAGATAATTTCTTTGCCGAGGAAATTCAATATTCGTTCGGAGATTTTATTTAACATGAGTCGCTGGTCCTATTTCTTCTTCGTACCGGCGGCTGTCAATTCAGTCGGCAGCGGCCAGCGATGACCAGGCGCTAGGAGTCCCTGGGTAATTTCCGGTCCCCAGGTGCCGGCGGCGTAATTGGGGAAATCGCTCGGTGCCGTGGCTTGCCAGGCTTTGAGCACCGGCATCAAGAGTTGCCAGGCCGCTTCCACCTGGTCGGCGCGCATGAAGAGCGTCGCGTCTTTCTTCATCACATCCCACAGCAGTGTTTCGTAGGCATCCGGCGACGGCGCGGCAAAGCTCGCGCGATAACAGAAGCGCATATCCACCGGGCGGAGCTGCATTTTCGGCCCCGGATATTTAGCTTGGAAACCCAGTACAATCCCTTCGACGGGTTGGATGGCGAGAATCAGCCGGGAAGGCTGCCAGCCGAGCGAGGCTTCCGGCGGGAAGGACTGATGCGGAACCGCGCGAAACTGGATGGAAATTTCCGACGCCTGTTGCGGCAGACACTTGCCCGTGCGCAGATAAAACGGCACGTCCTGCCATCGCCAGTTGTCAATAAACAGCTTCAGCGCGGCGAACGTCTCTGTCTGGGAATCCGGCGCAACGCCTTCTTCCTCGCGATAGCCGGACATCTTTTTCCCGACAATATGGCCCGAGGCGTATTGTCCGCGCACCGCGAATTGTACCACTTCGTCGCGGTGAATTTGGCGAACGGCGTGCAGCACATCCACTTTCTTATTGCGGATTTCATCAGCTTGAAACGAGACCATCGGCTCCATCGCCACCAGGCAGAGCAGTTGCATCAAGTGATTTTGCACCATGTCGCGCAACGCGCCGGCGTGATCGTAATAACCGCCGCGATGCTCCACGCCCACGGTTTCGGCGACGGTGATTGTCACATAATCAATGTAACGCCGGTTCCACATCGGCTCGAACAGCGGATTGGCAAAACGGAACGCCAGAATGTTTTGCACTGTTTCCTTGCCGAGATAATGATCAATCCGAAAAGTTTGCGACTCGTCGAAACTCGCGGCGAGAACGGCGTTCAGCGCGCGGGCCGATTCCAAGTCGTAACCGATGGGTTTCTCGATCACAATGCTCGCCCACTCGCGGTCCTGTGCCAACCCGGCCTGGCCGAGGTATTTTGGAATTTCGCCGAACATGCTCGGCGGCGTGGCCATGTAGAAAATGTGATGAGTTTTGGTGCCCCACTCCTTTTCCAACTTGGCGCATTCTTTGTCGAGCGCGGTGTAGGTCGGCAGCTTCTTGAAATCACCCGCTTGATATTGAATGTGCTTCGCGAACTGATTCCAAACTACGGGCTGGGGTTTTCCAAAACGGGAGAATTGACGGACCCCGTCATGCAACCGTCGCCGCAGCGCGTCATCACCCAACTTCATGCGGTCTACCACGATGATCGCAAACTGTGCGGGGAGGCTGCGATCCTGAGAAAGGTCGAACAAGGCCGGCACGAGCTTGCGCCAAGTGAGGTCACCGGCTCCACCAAAAATGACGAACACGGTCGGCTCCAACAGGTCGTGTTCGCTCGTTTTCATGCTACAAGCATTAGCCAGATAACGGCTCGTTCGCTATGGGGTAAAACCCGAACTTAGCCGAAACAATGCCGTTGGCATGATGAGTAACTGCGACGCCCCGTTGCAGAAAATGGGGCGCGCCCTCGTCGCGTGATCAACCAAATAAAGCATTTTCTTTCCCGCGACTGGCAGACCGAGTTGCGGCAATGACCTCACCGCTGCCAAATGATCCGGGCGTCTTCGAGCGGCATCGCCACGCCGTCGTAATGCGGCACCGCGCGCGCCGTGTAGTCCGCCGGAGAGCGGGTGGCTGACATCGTGGCGCTGTAAATGTAGCTGCCGGCTTCATCCGCCAGCGGATGCAGCAGGGTCATTTCCTGGCGCACAGGCGCACTTTCTTTTCGGCCATCGGCATAGAGTTCCACGCTGACTGTCTTGGGATCAAGGCCATGGAGACAAACCTGGACTTCAAAAATCTGTTGATCGCCCTTCGTCTCTACTTTCACCTGGCCAAAGTGCAGCGCGGCCCATTTCTGATCAAGGCCGTGCCGCCAATCCACCACTTGTTTGCCGGTGGCGCCTTTATTCGCCACGCGCGACTGGCAGGCAATCGCCGCCGGGAGATAGTGCTGCTCGGTATATTCGCGCACGGTGCGGTCGGCGGCGAAGTGCGGGGTCAAACGCGCCATGCTTTCGCGCATCCGCTTGACCCAGGCGGTGGGCATACCTTTCTCGTTTCGCGTATAGAATTCGGGGATGACCTCGCGCTCGAGTCGTTCGTAGAGCGCCTCGGCTTCGGCCGCGTCCCAGGCGGGATCGCTGCCGTGTTCCTGACCATCGCCCAGGGCCCAGCCCAAATCCGGCACATAAGCCTCGGCCCACCAGCCGTCCAGTTCGGATAAATTCAAGCCGCCGTTGACCAGCACCTTCATGCCGCTCGTGCCGCAGGCTTCCCACGGCCGCCGGGGCGTGTTGAGCCAGACGTCCACGCCTTGCACTAGGCGCTCGGTCAATTGCATGTCGTAGTCGCTGAGAAAAATCGCGTGCGGGCGAACATCCGGCCGGCGAATAAATTTAATCCACTCTTTGATCAGCGCCTGCCCGGCTTTATCCGCGGGATGCGCCTTGCCCGCAATCATCAGTTGCACCGGCCACTGCGGATTGGAAAGCAGTCGCAGCAATCGCTCGGGGTCGTGCAGCAGCAGGTTTGGGCGCTTGTAAGTCGCGAAGCGCCGGGCAAAGCCCAGGGTCAAGATTTTCGGATCAAAGAGATGTTTCGCCTGCTCCACCGTCTCCGCCGAAGCGCCTGCGACGGCATAATGCCGGGCCAGCCGCTCGCGCGCATAATTTACCAAGCTCTCGGTGGAATTGCTGCGCAACTGCCAGAGGCTTTCATCGGACACCTGCCGGATGCCTTGTTGCTCCGATTGTTCCGTCATGCCCAGCCAGCGGTCTTTGCCGCAGGCTTTGGTCCAAAGCTCGTCGGCGGCGGCCGAATCCCAGGTCGGATGATGAACGCCGTTGGTGACATGGCCAATCGGCACTTCGTCCACCGGCCATTGCGGAAACAGCGGCGCAAACAATTGCCTGCTGACCTGTCCGTGCAAACGGCTCACGCCATTCACTGAACCGCTACCGCGAATGGCGAGATAAGCCATGTTGAAACTCTCCGTCGAATCGTTTGGGTTTTGCCTGCCCAGCGCCAGCAAATCGTGGAGCGAGATTCCGAGCTTATCCTTGGCGTAATGTCCCAGGTATTGTTCGATCAGCGCCGGGGAAAACCGATCAAACCCGGCCGCCACGGCCGTGTGCGTGGTGAAAAGATTTCCCGCTCGCGTCACGGCCAGCGCAACTTCGAATGGCACCTTGTTCTCCTCCATAAAAGTCCGCGCCCGTTCCAACACCGCGAAGGCCGCATGACCTTCATTCAAGTGACAGACATCAGGTTTGATGCCCAGCGCCGCGAGCAAGCGCCAGCCGCCGATGCCCAGCAAGGTCTCCTGCTTGAGGCGCAGTTCTGGTCCACCGCCGTATAATTCACTAGTAATACCGCGATGCGCCGGGAAGTTCGCCGCGTCATTGCTGTCCAACAGGTAAAGTTTCGCCCGACCAACTTTAACTTCCCAGGCGCGCAGCCAGACGGAATAACCAGGCAAAATAATTTCCAAACGCAACCACTCTCCATTCGGCTGCCGCAGCGGCGTGATGGGCAACTGGCCGGGGTCGTTATACGGATAGAGGGCCTGTTGCGCGCCGTCCTTGTCGATGACCTGACGAAAATAGCCCTGCTGGTAGAGCAGCCCGACGCCGACGACCGGCACGCCGAGATCGCTCGCCGCCTTCAGTTGATCGCCCGCTACATTGCCCAGGCCGCCGGAGTAAATCGGCAGCGCTTCGGTCAACATATATTCCATGCTGAAATAGGCGACGCACTTCAACGGCGACTGCGGATGATGCTTCTGAAACCACGCTGGCGCCGCATCGGACTGGCGGTTAGATTGCAGCAGTTCTTCGATTTGTTTGCGGAATGCCGGATTGGACAACACGCTCTTGAGCTTGTCCCGGGAAACAGTCTGTAGCACCACCCAGGGATTTTGCGTGAACTCCCACAGCGTGGGGTCAAGTTGTCGCCATACGTCGTCGGTGGCATGATTCCACGACCAGCGCAGATCTAACGCCAGTTCCGCCAGGGAATCAAAACCGTCGATGTCCGAGTGTAAAGAATTATCGGTTGGCTTGCTGGTCGGTGAAGGTTCGTTCATAAGTTTATCAAAGAAAGGTAAAGTAGATTAGCGGGATCAGTTCGGATCGCCCTCGTTGCGCCAGACTGCCACCGCTTCGGAGATCGTCAGCTCATGCGGCGGTATGGGCGCGCGATAACCGTCCGACCTGATTTCCGGCGGCGCGGCGGCCTTGGATGCGGGTTGAACTTCGGTCTCGAGCCGCGCGACTTTAGCTAGCCGGCGACGAAAGCGTTCCGCGCCTTTGAATTTCGCCGTCAGAAACGTTTGCGTCAATTCCCAGGCGAGGGCGTGACCGATCACGAGGCCGCCCAAACAGATCAGGTTCAAATCATCGTCCTCCACGCCTTGATGCGCGGAAAAGTTTTCATCAATCAAGCTGGCCCGGACGCCCGCGACTTTGTTCGCCGCGATGGCCGCGCCCACGCCGCTGCCGCAGATACCGATGCCCCGCTCCACCGCCCCTGCCGCCACCGCGCGCGCCAGTGGAATCATAAAATCGGGATAATCGTCGTCTAACTGCAACTGGGGGTCGCCAAAATCAGTGACGGCATAACCGGCTTCGCGCAATTTGGCAGCCAGAAACCCCTTCAATTCAAACCCGCCATGGTCGGCGGCGATGCCCACGAGTTTCAATGGTTTTGCCAACACAGCTTCGGTTTGAGGGCTCATCACCTTTCGACGAGTTGCGGCCCCATCGCGGGATAGTCCGTATAACCCTTCGCATCTCCCCCATACAAAGTTGCTTCATTCAGCGGGTTTAACGCCTCATTCAACCGGAAGCGTTCCGGCAAATCCGGATTCGCAATGAACAGCCGGCCAAACGCAACGGCATCAGCTAAATCTTCCGCCAAGGCTTGGGTTGCGGTCGCGTAAGTGAAACCGTTGGCCACAATCAACGGCCCGTGAAACTCCTCGCGCAGTGCCACCAAGGGCACCGGCACCGCGCCATGTTCCAAATCATCTTCCGTGGACATGGTCAAATGGGCGTAGGCCAGATTAAAACGATTGAGCTCGTGTAACACATGACTGAATGTTTCCAGCGGATTGGAATCGTGCATGTCGTTGAAGACTCCGCCCGGCGAAAACCGGATGCCCACGTGGTCAGCGCCCCAGATTTTTGTGACCGCCACCACGACTTCCAGCGTGAGCCGGGCGCGGTTGCGCACGGGACCACCGTATTCGTCAGTGCGCTGATTCGTGCCATCACGGAGAAATTGATCCAGCAGATAACCATTGGCATTGTGGATTTCCACACCGTCAAAGCCCGCATTTTTGGCGCGTTTCGCGGCGGCGGCATACTGCGCCACGATGCCCGGTAATTCCTCTTTCTTCAACGCCCGGGGGGTGACGTAAGGCTGCATCCCGTGTTCCGTAAGCACCTGACCAGTGCGCGGCGCGATGCCGCTGGGCGCGACCGGCAATCCGCCATCTGGCTGGAAACTCGGATGCGAGATCCGCCCCATGTGCCAGAGCTGGAGAAAAATCCGGCCGCCCGCATCATGCACCGCATCAGTCACCCGCTGCCAGCCGGCAAATTGTTCCGTCGTATAAATGCCGGGCGCATTGGGACAACCCGTGCCTTGCTGGGAAATCGCCACGGCTTCGCTGACGATCAGGCCCGCCGCCGCGCGCTGGGCGTAATACTCCGCCATCAACGGCGTCGGCACCCGGCCCGGCCCCGCGCGCATGCGGGTGAGCGGAGCCATGACGATGCGGTTTGGCGCTTCAATCGCGCCCAGACGGACGGGGGTAAAAAGATCGGGTGTGTTCATAATTTTGCCAGTGAGAGATTCCCGTTTTCGGGCGTAGCAAACAATGGGGTGAACACCCCATGGCCAAAACCCCGCAAAAAACTAAACTGGCTTTGCGTTAACAACCAAAAAACAAATCGAAAGCAAAACCATTATGACCAACAACAATTCCGTCGTGGCGATTTTCAAATCCCACATCGAAGCCGAAACCGCCGTCAAGGAACTCCAGCAGGCGGGCTTTGACATGAAGAAACTCTCCATCGTCGGCCGTGATTATCACACTGACGAAAACGTGGTTGGTTATTACAACACTGGCGACCGCATGAAATACTGGGGCAAGCTGGGCGCGTTCTGGGGCGGTTTCTGGGGCTTGTTGTTCGGCTCCGCCTTCTTCTTTATTCCCGGCGTTGGCCCATTGCTTTTTGCGGGTCCCATTGTCAGCTATATCGTCGGCGCACTGGAAGGCGCGGTGGTCGTGGGCGGTTTGAGTGCGCTGGGGGCCGGTCTTTACAGCATGGGCATTCCCAAGAACAGCATTCTGCAATACGAAACCGCCGTGAAAAGCGGCAAGTATGTCTTGATCGCGCACGGCGCCGATGCGGAAACGATCCACGCCCGGGAAATTCTTAAGCAAACCAATCCCGAAGCCTTGACGGAACATCAACCGAAACGAATCAGCAATGAGGCGTGCGTGATGACGGCATGAATTGCCACCATTTTTGAAATTGCCGCTGCGACTCCTGTGTTATTCCTATATGAACGGTAAATCAACCATGCAGCTCGGCATGATTGGCCTTGGCCGAATGGGCGCCAATATGGTGCGACGACTGATCAAAGACGGACATCGCTGCGTCGTCTTCGACCGTTCGCCGGAAGTGGTCAAGAAATTCGCCCAGGACAACGCCGTGGGTGCCACCTCGCTCGTCGATTTGGTCAAACAACTCGATAAACCTCGCGCCATCTGGTTGATGGTGCCCGCAGCCGTGGTGGATCAAACCCTGGCCGACCTCGTGCCATTGCTCGAAGCCGGCGACACGCTGATTGACGGCTGCAATTCCTATTACATCGATGACATCCGGCGCGCCAAAGAACTCGTGCCGAAAGAAATTCATTATGTGGATGTCGGAACCAGCGGCGGCGTATGGGGTTTTGAACGCGGCTATTGCATGATGATCGGCGGCGATTCCAAAGTAGTTGAACGACTCGATCCAATTTTCGCCAGCCTGGCACCGGGCCTCGGCGATATTGCGCGCACGCCGGGCCGCGAAAAGCTCGGAGGCACCTCTGAGCACGGCTATCTCCACTGCGGCGCCAGCGGGGCCGGGCATTTTGTTAAGATGGTTCACAACGGCATCGAATACGGCATGATGGCCGCGTATGCCGAGGGCCTCGGCGTTCTACGCGCCGCCAACATCGGCCAGCAGCAACGCGAAAGCGATGCCGAGACTACGCCGCTACGCGATCCCGAACACTATCAATTCGACCTGAACCTCGCTGACATCACGGAAGTCTGGCGGCGTGGCAGCGTGATCGCCTCCTGGTTACTGGACTTGACAGCAGATGCGTTGGCCAAAGATCAAGCCCTAGCCGAATTTTCCGGACGGGTCTCTGATTCCGGTGAAGGCCGCTGGACCATCAAGGCAGCCATTGATGAGGGCGTGCCCGCACCGGTGTTAACCACGGCGCTTTACGCGCGGTTCAGTTCGCGCGGCGATGCGGACTTTCAAGATAAGCTGCTTTCGGCCATGCGCTATGGCTTTGGCGGGCATCTGGAAAAGCCCGCCAAGTAAACCCGGCAATGCTCTGGACTGACTTAAGCCAACTCGTCGGGGCAATCCTCTTGATGGTCGGTGCCTTGCTGCCCGTGGTGAATCCGCTGGGTGACGCGCCCATTTTTTTGGCCATGACCCCGGGCTGCGATGAATTGACCCGTGCCGATCTGGCCAAACGCATTGCCATCTTTTCTTTTTTTCTTTTACTGGGAGCGATGTTGCTTGGCTCGTTCGTGCTGCTGATGTTTGGCCTTTCCATCCCCGTGGTGCAGGTCGCCGGCGGGGCCGTGGTCTGTGCCCTCGGTTGGAAGCTTCTTACCGACAGTCCAAAACCGGCTGACGCAGCGCTGGATACCGTGCACGCCAATGCCATCGCGCTGGGCCGGGCATTCGCTCCGTTGACCATGCCGCTGACGATTGATGCCGGGGTGATTTCGGTGGCCATTACCGTCGGGGCCAACCATGCGCACACGTTCAAACACGCGCTCATTCAGGTGCTCGCCTCCGGCATCGGCGCCGGCCTCATTGCGCTGTGCATTTTGCTGGCCTATCGCTACGCCCAGCGGGGCGGCAAACGGATCGGCCACACCGGCATGATGGTGGTGGTGCGGCTTTCGGCCTTCATAATGGTGTGCATCGGGGTGGGCATCAGTTGGAACGGCGTCAAGTCGTTGCTGGCCGAAGTGGGTGTTACCGCCCACTAACCCGGTAAGAATAGTTAAGAAACCAATAAACCTTATGCTGCGCAAACACTGGGCATGGCCAAGCAAGCAGACACAGATTCAACCGCCAAGACGCCAAGGAGCAAAGGTGCTAGCCCGGTGGGGCGGGCCCAATCTGACCGCTATATCAAAGAAATGCGGCTTGAAATAGCCCAGCCATAAATGGCTGGGCTATTTTCATCAAAGCCGCTTTCTCCGAAGTATGCCGCAACCTGGCCAACCGGCGCGCCGGGTGATCGTCAATTTCCTCGTAGCAGCCGACGTGAGCCGGCTCAAACTTCACCCTCCCGCCGTAATAATGAGCAGACTGACGTCCGCAGCTACCAAAATGACCGGAGCAGACGAGGTTTGTCAGCGGGTTTTGGAAGTTCGGCGCGCCAAAAGACTCGATAACGGATGCCTGAAAACAATGCCAAAAACTATGACGATTAAAGCCGCCAGCATAAGGTATAGCGACGTTGGCCCGAACCAGGCTTTGAGGTGCTGCCACTGCTTCCCGAAATAATATCCGAGCAGGATGTAAATGATGGCATAGGCCGCCGACCCGGTGAGATTGTAAAACAAATAGGTGCGCCAAGGCATCTTTGACATGCCGGCCAGCAGATTGACCACGACCGGTGGAAAGAGGAAGATGAACCGCGCGATAAAAACCGTCTTGACGCCATGATGATTGAAAAATTGCTCCGGCCACCGCAGCTGTTCAGGCGTGAGATGGAGCCAGCGAATTTTTTCCAGCCCCCCCTGCCCCAACCGCCGCCCAAACCAGAAGGCGCAGATACCGCCTAGAAAACAGGCCGCGGTTCCGGCCGCCACGGGCGGCCACAGTGAATCCCCAGTTTTCTCGATAAAAAAACCTGCTCCCAGCAGGATGGTTTCGCCCGGGATCGGCACGCCGAGGTTATTCAAAAACGCGACGATGAAAACGAGCACATAACCGTAATGCGGAATATGTGGGAGCAATTCATGCAGCCAATGCAGCATATCCTACACTTTCTTCAGGCTGTGATCCTCTGAAGTAGCTTAATCCAGCTTCACCACCATCTTGCCGAGGTTATTTCCGGCGAAGAGGCCAATGAATGCGCCGGCGGCCTGGTCGAGGCCTTCAACCACCGTTTCCTTGTTTTTCAATTTGCCCGATTCCAGATAGCCGCCCACTTCTTTTTCAAATTCTCCCCTGCGGTCCAGCGAATCACTGACAATCATGCCGCGCATGGTCAGGCGCTTAATCGTGATGTTAAAGAGATTGGATGGGCCAGGTCTTGGTTTTTCCTCGTTGTAACCGGAGATGCCGCCACAGGCAATGATCCGGCCATGCACGCGCAACGTGGCCAGCGCGGCTTCCAAGGCTTCGCCACCCACGTTGTCGAAATACACATCAATCCCGTCGGGGGCCTCCACTTTCAACTGTTCAACCACGAAGCCGGTTTTGTAATCGAAGGCAATGTCGAAGCCGCATTCCTCGCGCAGAAATTTGACCTTGGCCATGGAACCGGCGGAGCCGATGACTTTGCAGCCTCGTATTTTCGCCAGTTGACCGGCCACATTGCCAACGGCACCGGCAGCGCCGGAAATGTAAATGACATCGCCCGCTTTGACCTCCACCAGATTCAAACCGGCCCAAGCGGTCATGCCCGTCATGCCGAGCGCGCCAAGATAGGCCGAGAGCGGTTGCACCGCACGGCTGACCGGATGCAGGTCTTTCGGCGAAGCAATAAAGTATTCCCGCCAGCCGAGGTTGGAGACGACGACATCGTCCGGCTTGAATTCCTTTGCGCGCGACTCAATGACTTCGCCCACCGCCCCGCCCTCCAGCACTTTGCCGATTTCAAACGGCGGCACATAGGACTTGCGATCATTCATCCGCCCGCGCATATACGGATCCACCGACATGAACAGATTACGAACGAGCACCTGCTGATCCGGCAGCGTTTTCAGTTCGGTCACGGCCAACGTAAAATTGGCCGCGGTGGGAATCCCTTGCGGGCGGGACGCCAGCCGGATTTCGCGGCTCATGGTGGCTTTCATAATTTAATCCTGATAATTCATCCGCTCGTGGTCTCACTTTCCAAATTGATGCCAGTTGGTTTCCTTCATCTGAATGGCGAAATGGCCGGCGGCTTTTTTTAAATTGGCACACGCCAGATCTCGTTCGGCATCCGTGACGGCACCGACCTGATTGAACCGCGCCAGGGCATCGCGCACATGCGCCGCATCAGTCATCGGCTCTTTGCGGGCTTGGGGGGAAGGCGAAGGCCGTGGCCGGCAGCGAAGCTTTGTCCGCCACGGAAAGGCGGCCCTGCGTTGCCGTGCTATAAGGTTTCCAAGTGGAAGTGGCCATGGTTTTATCTTTCACCGCGATTTGCATTTAACCAGCACTACGCTGTCGCTGGTTGCTCGGGGATGTGCTTATCAATATATTGCATCAAGCGTCGCTGGGTGGCCCGGAGGGACTGGCTCGCAACTTCGGCAATTCGCCTCATGATCTGATAGCCCAGCTCATGATCTTGCTCGCATTGTTCGCGCAACCGGGTTCCGTAGAAAAATATCGCGGAGGTCGGCTCCAGCGCGCGCGCCGTGAAGTGCATGGAATAGGGCGGAAAAAGCCAGGACCAACCCAAGTCATCACCGGGCACCAGTGTTTGAATGGGAATGACGTTTTGGTCTTCCATTTCCGACGAGAGTTCCACCCGGCCGGTTAAGATAAGAAAAAACCGGTTGGCCGGACTGCCTTCCTCGAAGATCGTCGCCCCGGTTTCAAACTTCATCTCCAAGGCCGAGGCGGCTAGCAGTTGCAGTTGTTGGGCATTTAGTCCCTTAAAAAATGGCTGTTGCGCGATCAGATTATAAAGTTCCGGCGACAATGTGCCGCTCATGTCAGGTAAAGGAGAAACCAATGCCATTTCACCCGCCGGCGCAGCGCTGACGACCGGTGGATTCATAAATCCTTTTGGGCCGCGGCCCTGGTGGCTTGGGAACTTTGCTCAATCTCAGCTTCGGCAATTCCGCCTTCGACCAGCCGTTCATTATCGCTGCGGCCTTCTTCATCTTCATCTTCGCTCGGCGCAACCCGGGCTTTGGTTCCGGTCGAACCGGGCAAAGGATCCCAGCGTTCGGACTCGGGCGCGGATTCCAAAATCGCATCATGTGGATCGATGTCCGGCACGCCGGTCAATTCCCGCTTGGCCTGCGCAAAATGGGACGCGGTCGCATCGTGTGACAAATGGCCGTCAATGATCGCCAATTCCGCCGCCCGCGCCTGGACCATCTGGCGGGTCACCGTGCCGACGCCGGCGGAATTTTCCGAGATGATTCCATCCTTCAGTGGATTTTTTTTCATAATTAAAGAATTACCGCGCGTGATTGGTTTGGTCGTTATGCGACGTTTTCATTTCCCGGGTGCCGCGATCCTCGCGCACGTCGCGGGATTTGGAAAATATATTGTCCCGTTTTTTGGGCTTGGGATGCGGCAGAATGCGCTCTTGATTGGGTCGGGTATCGTGCATGGCTTGCGGGAAAACCGGGGTTGGTGGCGTAGCCGCAAGTTTAGTGGGTTGATGTTTCATTAAGTTAGTTCTTGATAGATGGGTTGTGGTTTGGTAAAAGAATATTATTCTGTTGCGCTGCGAAAACTGAAGCGGTCATCCGCCTCCAGCCGGTCGAAGTTGGTGGTTTTATCCGGGTTAAGCCCAAGCCGATGGCAACTCTCAATAAAATGATCGCGCTGCTCCGGGTTATTCATCGGGCTGCCCGCTTCCTGATCATCCGACCAGTCCTCGATTTCCGGTGCGGTTTTCGCCGTGCCATTGGCTAGCAGCCAGGTACCGATCTCATCATAGTTTTTAGCGATCTTTACCTCGGCGGTGAACTGCTCGCCGGTGATGCCCTTGAAACTGAAGAGCTGATTATCGAGCGGACAATCGTAGTGATATTCGCCCAACTTGCCCGCCAAGCTGGCGCGGCATTTGTCCACGGCCCGGCACGCGATGGCAAACCCGCCAATGCGGTCACGCGGGCTGTGTGGCGCTTGCTTGCTCAGGTCCCGGACAAAAATGAGTGTTTTCAAGTTATGTTCCTTAGTGGCAAGAACATTTCACGTCCGATTATGAAAACCGTGGACCCGCGTAAGATTGCGTTCCGCGATCAGATCTGCCTCGGCCTTCAGCCAATGCTGCACCTCGTGACCAGGCTGCGAACCTTGATTCTCATAGGCGAAGTAAGCTTTTCGCGCCACTTCGTCCGTTGAAGGCGAAAAATTAATTTCATCGGCGTCAAAGCCCGTACTCGAAGTTGGCCGGGGGGCAATGACTGCTGATTGGGTTTTGGATAGTTTATGGTGTTTCATAGAGCGATAGATGTTTAATGTTCGTGTGTGAAAAGTGATGAACCCGGATGCATTTGGGATTCACGTTCGACTCCTCCGAACAATTGCGCCTCGGCCTCCAGCCAGTGTTTTACCTCATTGCCGGGCTGCGAACCCTGCGTCTCATAAAGGTTATAGGCCCGGCGAGCCACGGCTTCCGGCGATGGTGGCGAACCCGTTTGGCTTTGATTTAAGTCCGTGTCCGGAGTTGGAATTTTCGCCTTGGAGGTTCTTGGGTTTGCGCTCGGGGCAAACTGGTTTGAATTCATGCCCAGAACATGGCTGGAATACCAATTGACGGCTATGGGGTGTTCACCCCATCACGGATCGTGAAACTTATGGTCCGGGTCGGAGCCAGTTGTCGTCAAGCGCGGGCAAAATCTATGAAACCGCGTTGAACATCGGTGTGGATGAGTTTGACGCGAACGTGGTCACCCACCTTGAGACCTTGGGTACCTTGCATGAGCCGGCCTTCGGTTGGCGGCTGAAGGAGCCGCACCCAGGTGCCTTTTTCTGCCGCACCGGTGACGATGACGTCGAATTGCTGGCCAATTTTTCCGGACAGCAGCAGCGCGGCAGCAGACTTGTTGACCCGGCGTTCAACTTTGGTGGCAGCATCTTCCTGATCGGTGCAGTGCTTCGCGAGATCAGTCAGCTCCGGAATGGAATAAGACAGCGGCGCGCCCGTCAGCGCAGCTTTTAAGAGCCGTTGCGTGATGAGATCGGGAAAACGACGGTTCGGCGCGGTGGAATGGGAGTAGTCTTTAACCGCCAGCGCAAAGTGTCCGGGCGCCTCGCCGCCGGGAAGATCGAGCGCGTACTCGCCACGACCGATGAGCTTGATGATGGACAGCGAAAGGTCGGCGAACTTTTCCGGCGCGGCCGCGCGGCGGCGCGTCAGAAAACCTTCGAGCGCGACGGCATCCGGTGCGGCAGGAAGCGGCTCTTTGAGTTCAGCCGCGAGTTGGACGATGCGCGCCCAGCGTTCGGGATCACGCAGGACGCGGCGAAGGGATGGAAATCTTTTACCAGCCAGATAAATTGCGGCCACGGCATTTGCCGCCACCATGAATTCCTCGATCAATTGCGTCGCCCGGTTGGATTGATCCAGTTCCAGCTTGGAAAGCGCATCCCCGGCGAAAATCGCCTGCGCTTCCAGCGTCTGTAAACTGAGCGCGCCGTGATGATGGCGCAGTCCCGAGAGCCGTTGCGCGACGCGATCCTGAAGGCGCAGATTTTCGTCGAGTCCAGCAACTTCAGCAATTCGCTTGGGTGCGGGGCCGGTGCCGGTCAGCCACGCGGCAACGCTATTGTAAGCCAGCTTGGCGCGATTATGAACCTGCGCCCGGTAAAGTTCCGACGAGATGAGCGAACCGTCGGCATTGAAAACCATGTCCGCCACGATTGCGATGCGGTCCTGATCTTCATTCAACGACGTCAGGTTGGTGGACAACACTTCCGGCAGCATGGGGAAAATCGCGGCGGGCGTATAAACGGATGTCGTGTTGCGCGCCGCATGGGTGTCGAGCGCCGAACCTTTTCGAACCAAAGCGTCCACATCCGCGACGGCGACGAGAATTCGCACTTGGCCGCCCGCAAGCGATTCGGCGACGGTAAGCTGATCGAGGTCGCGTGAGTTGTCGTTGTCAATGGACGCCCAAAGCCGGTCGCGCAGATCGCGCACATTGTCCGTCGCTTTGGCGGGGCCAACGATGGCGGCCAACTCTTTTTGCGCTGCCAACGGAAAATCCGGTTCCAAGCCACGTTCAATCATTGCCTGATGCGCGATGATAGCCAAGGTGGTCCGGTCGCTGGCCGTGCCTGGGAACACTGGTTTGGGTTGGCTGGACACGACGGTCGGGGCGGTGCCGGTGGGTTTCATAAGTGATTCGGTAATCATATCACGACCCCAAACAAAAGCGACTATTTGATGGGTATGCCTAGTTTTTTGGCAGCGGCTTCAATAATTGAATTCTTCCGATTGTCCTGCGAATTGGCTTCTAGCTTGGTAGCCGCACAATCACGGGCCACAATGGATTCAGCATTGGTCAGCAGATCCTCGATTAAGCTGGCAAGGCCCTCGGGATGGATTGAATCAATGAGCGCACCGGTATGTCGAATCAGACCGGAATTTTCCAGCTTTGAAAAGGCGAGGTTTTTCAATCTTGGGTCATGGAACGCTTGCAGTTAGAAATTGTCAAAAACGACCTGAGCTAGTTTTGGTTCGGTGTTGAGTTCCAAATTATATTCATCCGATTTTTTTCGGTTGATTGAGGTTATTTTCATAATTGGATTTCGCTTTTCGGGCTCAAACAAAAAATATTGCGACAGAGTGGATTGCTACCGATTCATGGCCTGGCCATTTATTTATTAGGTTTTCCTGCGGAATCCACCAGCAAAATAGAAGATCAGACTAGCCATCAGAATTATGCCAATAGCGGCACTGCCGAACATAGCACTGCCTAGGTAAAAGCCCCCCGCAACCAACAATAATGCCAAAAAAAGTAAAAAAGTCGATATTTTCATGGACTTAGGATAATATAATGCTTTGGCTGGTTGAAGTTCTTGAGAGTTTAGTTTTTGAATTAGAGCACTGGTTTTGGTGTGGATTGACGGGTGTAGTGAAAAATTATGGCAGTAAACCGGATTGCTACAGCGTCTTGAGAGCCACGGCAGCGTCGTCGTAGGATTTGTAGATCGCCACAACGACGCTGTTGTTTTTCATAATAATTTGATCTACGCTTGTTCCGGGGTCTGGTTTGATCAGTGTTCAACCAGCTCGGGTTGCGGCGGCTTGGCCTTCACCGGCTGCACGGCAGCTGCGGTATATGGTTTTTTGATATTTTTGTTTTCGGAGCAAGTGCCCCCGTCTTTGCAAACAGCCAGGGCTTCTTTATTGCAACAGGAACTGGCCAGTTCAATGAATGAGTCATTCTCGGCCTTTTCCTCCTTGATAAGTTCCTCCAGTACACTGGCAGCTCCGGGGTTTCCCAACAACGACGCCCAGGCATGCAGGCAGCCATACGAGGCGATGGCGTGGTGCTCGATTTTTTGCGCGGCGGAGATCAGGGCCGCATTGATGGCGGGCGATCCTTTAAAGTCGGCGGCGAGGTGCTCGCCCTCTTTCACAAGCCCAACGGTGGTTTCACATTTCTTCGCGGTGACTTTGGCGTCGAATGACTTGAATACTGTCTCCAGTTTTGTCACATGGCCTTCCGTTTTTTTCAGGTGACATTGAAAATGCTCCTGCAACGCCTTGCAGGTTGCCAGCTTGATCAGCCTCGGAATGGCTTGGACCAGTTGTTTTTCCGAATCATAACGGTCGGCCAGTTCGGCCAGGAATAATTTATTTAATGCAGTCATTTTTATTTTATGGTTGGTTGATGGTTTATTGGGCGGTTGACTCATTTGTTTCAGGAAGAGTTTTCCATTACCCGCAGCCACCTTGCCTCTGCCAGCAAAACCACGCCATGGGGTGTTACCCTACTATTGACGACCAAGCGGGACAATATTTCCGGCCACCATTTGCGATGAGTTTGCGAGCTTTCCGACCATGCTGGCTTTCAAAAAGTGCTGCACGCGCGGATCCGTGTTACGTTGGATCTCGTCGGGAGTGCCGATGGCGACAATGCGGCCTTCATCAAGCATTGCGATGCGATGGGCAATTCCAAACGCCAGATCGCGATCATGCGATACCACCAGCGTCGTGGCATGAATCCGTTCGTTTAGTTTCACAATATCTTCCGCGATGCTGACCGCTGAAACCGGGTCAAGTTCGCTGGTCGGTTCATCGTAGAGAATTAATTGCGGTTCGACTACCAATGCGCGGGCGATGGCCACACGCTTGCGCATTCCGCCGGAAAGCTCGTCGGGCATTTTATTTTCGGCGCCTTTCAAACCGACCAGTTCGAGGTCTTTAGAAACGATTGCGGCGATCTCGCCGGGCGATTTCAAATGATGTTCGGCCAGGTAAAAGCCAACGTTTTCTCCTACGGTCATCGACGTTAACAGCGCTCCGGACTGAAAAACCATGGCCACCCGGTATAGGGTCGGAATGTCGGGCGATTGGATCGGCTGGCCCTCGATGAGCGCCTTCCCCTGATCCGGTTCCTCTAGGCCAATGAGTTGACGCAGCAAAACCGATTTGCCACTGCCGCTTGAGCCCATGATGACGAATATTTCTCCGGGGTTGACCTCGAAATCTATGCCCTTGAGCACTTCAAAACCATTGTAGCTTTTGCGCAGCCCACGAACCGACAGGCTCACTCCTTGCGACCTTGGAGCATCAATGGTCATGTTTCACATCAAGTCCCGGTATTCGATGAAAATTTGTTCACGCTGAAGTTCTCGGATTGAAGCCGGATTTGGCCGACAGCTCTTGCCACAAATGCTCTTCTTCCTTGTCGATGCGCGCCGGAATTTGAATGGACGCCTCGACGTAAAGATCGCCGCGTTTGGCACCGCCGGCGGGCAAACCTTTGCCCCGAACCCGTAGCTTTTGTCCTTGTTGAAAACCGGCGGGGACTTTCACTGAAATCCTGCCTTCCAAGGTTAGCACTGGAACCGTCGCACCCAAAACCGCCTCCCACGGGGCCAACTCCAGCTGACCCATTAGATCTGTGCCGCGCACTTGCCAATCAGGATGCTGGGCATAGCGCACCCGCAAATAAATATCGCCGGCGCTGCCGCCATTCGCTCCCTCGCCGCCTTTGCCGGCAACCCGGATGGACTGACCAGCCTGGACGCCTTTGGGAATTCGCACTTGATAGGTTTCCGTCTCTTCCCGGCCGGTCTGGGCATTGGTTCTTCGCACGGAAATGGCACGTACGGCCCCCTTGAGTACTTCATCCAGCGTAATGAGAATGTCGCCTTGAATATCCTGGCCGCGCAAGGCTGCCGGTGGTCGCGCATGACCGTTGGCAAAATCTTGTCCGTCAAACGGCGAATTTTCTCGGGCTTGGCCCGCGCGTCCGCCGAAGAATTGTTCAAAGAAATCGCTGAACCCCGTGCCCTCAAATTGAAATTCATTTTCGCCGCCACGCGCTCCCCACCCGGCGGACCGCCCTCCGCCATGACTCGGTCGCGGCCGGGCTTGCGCGGCCGTTTTCCAATCAGCGCCGAGCTGATCAAATTTCCGGCGGCTCTCCGGATTGCTCAATACCTCGTTGGCCTCATTGATTTCCTTGAATTTTTCCTCCGCGGATTTTTTATCTTTGGCGACATCGGGATGATACTTGCGCGCCAGCGAGCGGAAGGCCTTCTTGATTTCCTCATCCGTCGCCCTGGGCGTTACGCCGAGGACCTGATAATAATCTTTGAATTCAAGAGCCATGGGAGGCCGGCTGGGCAGCCGTCAGGTCGTTCACCGTCACTTTAGCCGGGCGAACAATCTTCGCCCCTTTCCGGTAGCCACGCTGAATTACTTGGAGGATGACATGGTCAGGTTGCGCTGGATCGTGGCCTTGCGAAAGGGCTTCGTGCCGATGCGGGTCGAATCGCTTGCCAACCAGCTCCTCACTTTCGACGCCGTGCTGACGGAGTAACTGTTGCAGTTGCTTCAAGGTCATTTCCACACCCTGATGAAACTGCGCCGAATCTCGCGATGCGCCGGCGGCCAACGCGCGTTCGAGATTATCAATGACTGGCAACAATTCGACGATGAACGATTCTTTTTGCGCCACCGCGCGCGCCTCGCTGTCCTGCCGGCTGCGCCGCTTGAAATTCTCAAAGTCGGCCGCCAGTCGCAGATGCAAATCTTTTTGTTCAGCAAGATCTTTGAGCAGCGCTTCTGACTCGGTGGCCGCCGTCTCGGCAACGGCATCGGGTTCTGCCGGGGGTGGCTCTGGAATTTTAGTTTTCATAGACGAGTCGTGTTTTGATTAATGATTTTTCCTGCCCGAGCCGCTCTTTTTGCCGCCGCCGGAAAGTTTGTTCACGGTCGCCCAAGCTCGTGCTTCCGCTGTTTTCACAGTTTGACCGCGTTGCTCATAGCCGGCTTCGATGTGCGCCGCCTGTCGCTTCTGCTTGTCGGTGTAGTTGGATTTATCGCCTTGGGGCATGGCTTGTTCCTGGTTTGGTTTTACTTACAACCACCGGCGGCGGAATAGTATTTAATCGTGTTTTCCACCATTTCCCGCGTTTCGCCAGTGAGTTTTTGAATCCGGCCGACCAGCTCTTCCTGCTGGCCTTCGGTGTAACTAAGATCATTATCGGTGAGCTTCGCCCATTTCTGTTTCAATTTGCCCTTGGTGATGTTCCAGTCGCCTTTGATTTCAAGTGTGTTCATGTTAGTTGTTTTGTTCGCCGTCTTAGTGACATGTAAGTATTTTAAGGGTATTTGCCGGCCACGCTTTTCCAAAGCGTGTCGGCCAGCATTAAAGCCAGCGCCACGAAGGCCACCGCAAGATAACAGACCGCCACCTCCATTTCGACCAGCGAGGTTTTACGGTCCATGGCCACAAGTATCACCGGCGAAGCTGATGGTTGCTATGGGGTGAAACCCGACTTCGATCAACCACTTTTTATCCGACCGCTCACCGGAAACCCACCGGCAGGGAAATCAGCCAACCGACACGCCGAGGATTCGACCGATTACGGCCGTTACGGTCATGGCCAAGGCACCACCAATGGTGACTCGTAACGCGGCCCTGCCCAGCGGCGCGCCACCGAGGTAACCGCCAAACGCCCCCAGTACGGCGAGACTCAACAGCGACAAGATGGCGATCATGGTAATGCGCCAAGCTGCCGGCGCGACCAGCAGAGCCAAGATGGGCACGATGGCGAAGGTCGCGAAGCTTGCCGCTGAGATCCATGCCGCTTGCAACGGACGTGCGAGGGATGCCTGGTCAATTCCCAGCTCATCGCGCATGTGTGCGCCGAGCCGATCATGGGTGCTTAACTGTTCCGCCACCTTCATTGCCAGATCCGGCTCAAGTCCGCGTTTTACGTAGATCATCGATAACTCCTGTAATTCAGCTTCCGGCTCGGTGGCGAGTTCAAGCGTTTCAAGGCCGATGTCCGCTTGCTCCGCGTCGCGTTGCGAGCTGACCGAAACATATTCACCCACGGCCATGGACATCGCTCCGGCAACCAACCCTGCCCCACCCGCGATCAAGATTGCCGCCTTGGGAGCAGAGGATGCCGCGACCCCGATCATGAGGCTCGCGGTCGAAACAATGGCGTCGTCGGCTCCCAGCACAGCGGCACGCAACCAGCCAATGCGTCCGCTGCGATGCCTCTCTAGCTGACTGTTTTGTTGGATTGGTTTTGGGTTCAAAGTTTACCTATCGGCTATTTCAAATCAGCCTCAACATTGATGAGCACATCGACGCTGTTACCAATTAAACCTTGGTCGGCGGCGATGTTGAAATCGCGCCGGTCCAGCGTCACCGAGGCTTCCCAACCAGAAATCGCGGCACCTTTCATGCCCGGACCAAAGCCCAGGGCCTTAACCTTGAGCACGACTTCCTTCGCGATGTTCTTCATCGTGAGCACACCGGTAACCGCATAAGAATTGTCTCCGGTACTTTTCCAAGATTCGCTCTTGAACGTCATGGACGGAAATTGAGCGACGTCGAAGAAATTGGTTGAGCGCAAATCGTCGTCGCGCATCTTCGTGTTGGTGGTGATGCTAGCCACTCCGATGACGGCCTCGGCCGTGCTGTTTTCAAGATGGTCGCGATCCACGACGATGGTCCCTTTAACCTTGGCGAAATATCCGGGCACCTTGGTAAAAAAATGGGCGATCGAGAATCCGACCCAGGTATGTACCGGGTCAATGTCATAGGTTTCTACGGCAGCCTTGGCCGACGTCAGGAATCCGAGTGCAAGCGTGGCGATGATCAGGGTGATAAGGGACTTTTTCATGGTGGTATTATAATTTGAGAGATGTCGTTTATTGGTTGTTTGAATTATTTATTTTCCTTGGGAAAATCGGCCCCGCGGGCAATCGCTTCCCCTGCGGAAAAATCTTTTTCCAGCTCTTTGAGCTTGGACATGGCCCCATCGTAGGCATCGTTGCCCAACAGAAGATGGCGCGGCGGTTTGGAGGATTCCACCGCCGCGATAAGGGCTTTCACGGCGCGTACGGGATCGCCGGGTTGCTTGCCCGAATCAGCGCGAACTTCTTTGCGCCACGCGCCCGCTGTTTTCGCGTAGTCGGCAATTTGCTTTTTACTTTCATTCGCCGAACGCCCGGCCCAATCCGTGCGGAAGCCGCTTGGTTCGACGACCATGACTTTGATCCCCAGCGGTTCAACTTCCTGCCAAAGCGCACCGGACAAACCTTCGACTGCAAACTTGGTCGCGTTGTAATATCCCAGCGCCGGCGCGGAACGCAGCCCGGCTAGTGAAGAGATATTGACGATGCAACCTTTGCGACGCCGACGCATTCCCGGCAATACCGCTTGAATCATCCGGCTCAGGCCGAACACATTGATCTCAAACATTCTGCGAACTTCTTTGTCCTCGCCTTCTTCAATTGCCGCGAAATAACCAATGCCCGCGTTGTTCACGAGCACATCAATGCCGCCATACTTTTCCTCGGCCGCTTTGACGGCTGCGTCAATCTGGCCTGGTTTGGTGACATCCAGTTTGAGCACCAACGCCTCGCCCGTTTCCGCCAATGCTTTGACTTCTGCCGGTTTGCGCGCCGTCATCACCACGCGAAACCCGCCTGCCAAAGTCTGGGTCGCCAACTCTCGTCCAAAACCGGTCGAGCAACCGGTGATGAACCAAACGGGTTTTTCATTGGACGTGGATTTTTTATTCTTTGTCTTCATGGTAAAATCGTTTAAAGCATTGGAGAAATTGCCATCATGCCGATGCGTCAATGGAACTCACTCGCACCAGTTTTTTGTTCACGAACTCCTGGATGCCCAGACTGGAAAGTTCGCGCCCGTAGCCGGAATTCTTGATGCCTCCGAACGGCAGGTCGCACGCCGTCCACGTTGGGTGATTGATGAAGACCATGCCGGTGTCAATGCGACCGGCCACGCGTTTGCCGCGCGCGATATCCGCCGTGAACACCGAACCACCCAAGCCGAACTCCGAGTCATTCGCCAGCTCCACGGCTTCATCCTCGTCCTTGACGCGGAAAAACAGCACGACCGGCCCGAAAAATTCTTCATGGTAGGCGGGGTTGCTAGGCTTGATGTTCGTGAGAATTGTCGGCTCCATGTAAGCGCCGCGGCGATCAATCCGTTTGCCGCCCAACTCGAGCTTGGCGCCCTTGGCGACCGCACGTTTGATTTGACCGAGCAGTTGGACTAAAGCCGCTTCGGTGGACAGCGGGCCCAGCGTTGTCGCCACCTCCATAGGGTCGCCCGGCTTGAAGGCCGCCAGCGCGGCTTTAAATTTTTCGAGAAATTTTTCGGCCACGGATTCGACGACGATGAACCGCTTCCCCGCGACGCAGCACTGGCCCATGTTGTTCATCTTCGACCAAACCGCCCACTTGACCGTCTTTTCCAAGTCGGCGTCTTCCAGCACGATGAACGCATCGCTGCCGCCGAGTTCCATCGTGGATTTTTTAAGATTTTGTCCGGCGCGGGCGGCGACTCTTTTGCCGGCATCCACACTGCCGGTCAACGCCACGCCTTCGATGCGAGAATCATCAATCACGCGGTTCACCTGCTCATACGAAATGATCAGGTTGGTGTAAGTCCCGGCCGGCGCGCCCGCCTCCCGCCACAGTTTTTCAAAAGCAATGGCGCATTGCGGCACGCACCCCGCGTGCTTCACCATCACCACATTACCCGCCATGAGATTCGGCGCGGCAAAACGCGCAAGCTGGTAGTAGGGAAAATTCCATGGCTGGACGCCGAAGAGAACGCCGAACGGCGTGTTCTCAATCATGGCCTCGCCCGAACTCGGCTTGAGTGTTTGCGGCGCGAGAAAACTCTCCGCGTTCTTGGCGTAGTAATCGAGGATGTCCGCGCTCAGCTCCACCTCACCGCGCGACTCGGCGATCAGCTTGCCCATTTCGAGCGTCATCGGTTTGGCAAATTCCTCCACGCGCGCGCGCAAGATGGCGGCGGCTTTGCCGACGATAACCGCCCGTTCCGAAAAAGTCTTAAACCGCCAGGTGTCAAAACAGGTCGCGGCGGTTTTAAGCGACGTCTCCAGTTTTTTATTGCTGATTTCCTTGAATTTCTTTAGGACTTTGCCGGTGGCAGGATTGACACTTTGATAGCTCATAATCGCGATCATAGTCCTTCGAGTAATCGAGTGACATGGGGTGAATACCCCATGAGATTGAGCCAATCCCGTCGCCGGGCCGGCCACAATGCGGGGAACGGTTCTCCTTCTCATCCTTCACCAAGCGGACAGGAGAAGGTGGAAATGCCGGATGAGTGCATGAGTTATGGCCGGGGTGGGCGAGGCCGTGAAATCAACCTATTTCTAGTCGGGAGGAAAACTTACTTGCAAATACCGCGTTCGCTGGACCGGATGAACTGCACCAGATGCTTCACTTCCGGCAACGCCGGTAGTTCGGATTCGACCTTGGCCAGCGCGTTCGCCGTGGAGAGATCTTCGCGGAAAATAATCTTGTAGGCGGCGCGCAAGGCGGACTGCACCTCGTCCGGGAAACCGGCCCGCTCCAGGTTGATCTTGTTGATGGCGCGGGCGATCGCGGGATTGCCCTCGACAATCGTGTACGGGGCCACATCCTGCGGAATGCGCGAACAGCCGCCGGTCATGCAGCGGGTGCCGATGCGGCAGAATTGGTGCACGGCCGTATAGCCGCCCAATACCGCGTGATCCTCCACGACCACATGCCCCGCCAGCCCGACGTAGCCGGACATGATAATATGGTTGCCGAGCCGGCAGTCATGCGCAATGTGGACGTAGGTCAGCAGCAAATTATGGGAGCCGACCACGGTTGCATCGCCGTCATTGGTCGCGCAATGAATGGTGACACCTTCACGAAACACATTGCCGTCACCGATCTCAAGCCGCGTGAGGCCGCCTTTGTATTTCAAGTCCTGGGTCGGCTTGCCGATGACGGCGAACGGAAAAATCTCGTTCTCCGACCCCAGCTTGGTATGCCCGTCGACCACAACGTGCGAATGCAGTCGGCAGTTCTCGCCGAGCGTGACGTGCTCGCCGATCAGGCAGTAAGGCCCGATTTCGCAGCCGGACGCAATGCGTGCCCCGGGATGAATAATGGCCGTGGGATGAATCATGCGTCGCGGAGCATAAACGTGACTTCCGCCTCGCTCACCACGTCGCCATCCACCTTGCAGACGCCTTTGGCTTTGCCGATTTTGCCGCGGATCTTCGTCAGCTCGACCTCGATGACCAGCACGTCGCCGGGCACCACCGGCTTGCGCCACTTCACTTCCTCGGCGGACATGAAATAAGCGATCTGGTTGGCCACCTCGATGCGTTTTAGCAGCAGAATGCCCGCGACCTGCGCCATTGCCTCCAACTGCAACACGCCCGGCATGATGGGATGGCTGGGAAAATGACCCCGGAAGAAGTCCTCTCCCATCGTCACGTTCTTCAAGCCAACGATGTGGTTGCCCTCGATCTTGAGAATCCGGTCCACCAGCAGGAACGGCGGACGATGCGGCAGCATCTTCATCACCGCCTCGACATCCATCGCGCCTTCGGCAGACGGCAGCGGCACCGGCGGATCCTTGGGCGGCGGTGGCGAGAAAGTCTGGGCCGCGCGGATGGGTTTGTTGATCTGCTCGACAATTTTTTTGACCAGCTCGCAGTTACCCGCATGGCCCGGCCGGACAGCGATGATGTGTCCGCGGATGGGCTTGCCCAGCAGCGACAGGTCGCCGACGATGTCCAGCATCTTGTGCCGGACAAACTCCTCGCGGTAACGCAGCGGCTCGGTCGTCAGGACCGCGTCGTCGCGGATGACGACGGCGTTCTCCAGGCTGCCGCCCTTGATAAGGCCGTTCTTGAACAGGAATTCGATCTCCTCGTAGAAGCAAAACGTCCGCGCGTGCGCCAGTTCCGTCTCCCAGGTCTTAGGCGTGACCTCGGTGGAATAAAACTGGGTGAACCGGCCCTGCTTGTCCGCGCTCGTACAGGTGATTTTAAACTGTTCGTCCGGGAACAACGTCATGGACGTCTCACCGTGGCGGATCTCGATGGGCTCGGTCGGCGTGTAAAATTCCCGCTTTTCCGCCAACGGCACGATGCCCGCCGCCAGCAGGATTTTGCAGAACTCCCGTGAACTGCCGTCCGCAATGGGCGGCTCGTTGGCATCCAGTTCCACTATGGCGTTATCAATCTCGTAGCCTGCGAGTGCGGCCAGGACATGTTCCACCGTGTGGACTTTCACATTGCCCTTGGCTAGCGTGGTGGAACGATTGGTCTCGGTGACATTTTCGACCCGAGCCTCGATTTCCGGTTTACCGTCCAGATCCACGCGGCGGAAACGGACGCCGGTATTGGCCGGCGCGGGCAGGATGGTCATGTTAACGCGGTTGCCGCTGTGCAGGCCAATGCCGGAAAAGCTGGCGGGCCGATTAAGAGTCTGCTGATTGAGCACGCCAGATTGAACAAAACACTTGGCCCAATGGCAAGAATGCTTTCAACCCGGACACTCCGAGCGCCGTGCTGCCAGGTGCAGGCAAAACCGGTTTCACCTTAATCCCCTGCCCTCCAGACTGTTCGCGTGGACCAGCTTATTGGGCAAGAAGTTCCTTGAGCAGCGGTTCCATGGCGGCGGCCCAGATGCGGTAGCCGGCGTCGTTGGGATGCAAGGCGTCAGGCATTATGGCTGGGGAAATGGCCCCGTCGTTCCCAATGAGTTGGGAACCGATGTCCAGATAGAAGATATGCTGACCGTCCGACAGCCGAGCGAGCGCCTCGTTGACCTGCAGGATCTTGCCACGCTGGGTGCTAAAGTTTGTACCGCGCGGGAAGATGGCAAGCAGCAGGATTTTGGCATCTGGCTGGCTGGCGCGGATCTGCCGGACGACAGCGGTGACGCCGGCGAGGATTTCGGCCTCAGTATTGTCGTGGTTGTTGGAATTGTTGGTGCCGATCAGGACGATGGCGACCTTGGCCCTGAGGCCGTCGAGCTGGCCATGTTCAAAACGCCAGAGAACGTGCTGGGTACGGTCACCGCCAACGCCGAGGTTAATGGCCTTGCGATGGCCGTAATAATCGGACCAGACATTCTTGCCCGCGCTCTCCCAGCCCTGCGTAATGGAGTCGCCGATGAACTCGAGATCGTAATCGCCGGGCGCAGCCTTGACGCGGGCCAACATCTCATTCTGACGCGGCACCGCCCAGTCCGAACGCGGCACGGGGATGATGGCAGAGTTGGGATTTACCAGCTGGCTAACCGCAGAGTCGGACAAATTGGTTTGCGCAGACAGGTTGAGTTGCAGAATGCAGCACGTCGCAACGAGGGCAGTCACCAAGCCGGTACGGAAGGAGTTCATGGGAGGAAAAGTGACAATTATGTACGCCGGCGTCAATCCCCGTATAACACCCCGGCTTCAGGTCGCCGCCGTAATCCGCACCTCAACCTCCATCTTGCGATCGCGGGTGCCCCGATAGTTACCGCTGATGGGCGAAACGTCTGCGTAGTCGCGACCGTTGCCAATCTTGACGTATTCCCCGGTGAGCTGGCAGTTGTGCGTCGGGTCGAGACCGCGCCAGCCGTGGCCAGGGACAAAGACTTCGATCCACGCATGGGTTGCGCTGGCTGCCTCGGTGGCCAGATAGCCACTGACGTAGCGGGCGGGAATCTTCAGCGAACGACACAGCCCAATGAGGAGGTGCGCAAAATCCTGGCAGACGCCGCGCCGGTCGCGCAGGACTTCGCTCATGTGCGTATGGACGTGCGTGGAGGCGGATTCGTATTTCAGGAAGCCATGAACAAAGCGCATCAACGCGAGCGCCGCCTGCCAGGCGTCGGCCACCCCCACCGTCGCGTCCAAAGCGAGCTTCCACGCCTCGGGCGACAGTTCGACAAAACGGCTTTCCAGGAGATAATCGAAGCAGCGTTCGATGTTCGGCGCCTCGCGCATCCGATCGTAGGGGCAGATCGGTTCATCCGGCAGCAATGCTGGCGGATGCGTATCGACGACCGAGTTCGCCTCAATCAGCAGATGGCTATGCGGTTCGATGATTTGAAAATGATGAATCCAGTTGGAATAAAAATCCTTGGAATGGGTCAGCCGCGCCGCCGGTAGCACCTTGAGCAAAAAAGATTCGACCGTCTGCTCGGGAATCGGCATCGGCTGGAGCCGGACGTCGTTGAAACTGTCGCGCACTGGCGTGGCGTAGGTGTAGCGAGTGCGATGTAAGATGGCCCATTTCATAAGTTGGAGGTCTCCGGGTTATGCGAGCGGCTCCACGTCCACAGAAACGCGGACTTCGTGGCTGCCGCCGCCGGTCAGGATCCCCGCGACCGGGCTCACATCGCCATAGTCGCGGCCATAGGCAACAATGATGTGCTCCTCGGCGGTTTGAACGTTGTTGGTCGGGTCGAAATCCACCCAGCCGGTGCCGGGACAAAAAATCCGGAACCAGGCGTGCGACGCATCCACCCCGACGAGGCGGGCCTTGCCCGCCGGCGGTCGCGTGCGCAGATAACCGCTCACATACCGCGCCGGCAAGCCCAGCGAACGCAGACAGGCGATGCCTAGATGCGCAAAGTCCTGGCAAACGCCCCGGCGCTTCTGCCAAACCTCCTCCAGCGGCGTCGCCACGGTAGTGGCGCGCGGATCAAACTTGAAATCCTCGTGAATCCGGCGCGTCAAATCGCGGGCACCGGCCAGCAGCGGCGTGCCCGGAGAATAGCTTTGCCGCGCATAGTCCGCCAGCTCCGGCGAAGCGCGCACATGCGGCGAATCAAAGACAAATTGATAGGGCTCGACAACCTCGGGAGAAACCGGGTCGCGAAACATGTCGGCAACCGATTCCCACGGCGCGGTGGATTCGTTGGCGGCCGGCGTTCGTAGCTGCACGGTCACGCGGCTGCTGGTGACGATTTCCAGTCGGCTATGAATCTCCTGGATGGCAAAGAAACAAAGCTGGTTGCCAAAATAATCCATGCGCGCCTTGCGGAGCGACGGTTCGGGGAAGATTTTTAGTGAAAAGTTCTCGCACGTCTGCGTGGCCGAGGTACGCGGCTCGAGCCGGGCCACGTGATGCGACACCGAAACCGGCGCAGCGTATTCGTATAACGTGCGGTGGGTGATGTGATAGTTCATTGCGTTTCCCCCCGGCCAGTTCGCGAAATCGCCGAGTGGGCAAAATAACTGGCGGCAATGGCGTCAGACAACTGGGGCAGCGCCAGCAAGGTCTGCCGGATGGTCGTGGCCAGCGCGGACTCGCGCCAGTTCGAGGAAGGGCTGGCTAGTTCCCGCGCGTCGGCGCGTTCGAGGCGCGACAGGCAACTTTCCAGGATCGTTTTGCCGGCGCTGGCCGTGTCCCCGCGCTCTTTCGGCAGCTTTTCATAGTGTTTCACCAGTTGCTTGATCTGGAAGAGGATTGAGCGGGGGTTTTTGTCGTCCAACAGTACCAGATCGAACACCGCCGGTATGGTCGGCAGGAGGTTGTAGCGCGAGCGGAAGGTGATGGAACAATCCACGACCTCTAGGACCGCCTCAAGCAGGCTGGGGTTTTCCGCATCCGCCGAGCTCAACACCGCGTCGAGCAGGGTACAAAGATACACTGCGCGTTCGAGCCGCAGTCCCATGTCGAGAAACCGCCAAGCCTGCGCCCGGGTCATGTTCTCGCGCGCCAGCCCATGGAACGCCGCCAGGCCAAGCAGCGTCTGGTTCAACACGCCGACCGCGTCGCCGGCCAGCATCACGAGCTTCGGTGGCGGCATGGCGAGCCGGTCGTCGATCTGGGTCAGCACGCGCCACATGTCGTTCGAAGTGCGATCGCGCACCAGCATCGCCAGCCGTTGCAGCTGTTCGGCTGTCTGCCGCAGACTGCCGGGACGTTCGGCATCAAAGATTGCCGCGAGCAGTTCGGCTTCGAACGCCTCGGCATTGGCCCACAACTCCGGTTTCGCGGACAGGCCGGTCAACTGGCCCTGGGTTTCAAGCGTCTGCAAGAGCGGCGCCAGCAGCGGCTTGGAAAGCCCGGTGCGTTCGGGATTGAACCGCAGTAGCGCACTCCGCAACAGACGGCACGTGGCGTCCGCGCGTTCCGAATAACGGCCGAGCCAGAAGAAATTATCCGCGAGACGGGACGGTAGGTTGTTGCCCGTGCGGCGCAGCTCAATGCTTTGATTGGCCCCGTGCAGCAAGGTCAATTCCTCCACCGGCGTGGTCGAGGGGATCCAAGTGTCCTTGCTGCTGCTGTTGCCCCGTTGCATGGAAATGAATTCCCCCCCGCGATCCGGCGAGACCCGCGTCAATCCGCCGGGCATCACGCAATAACTTCCTTTTCCATCCGCCACAAGAAAGACGCGCAGACTGACCGGCTGGGCGGTGAGCGAATCCTTGTCCCAAGCCGGCGCGGTGGAAAGCTCCACCCGCTCCTGTGCCACAAACAAGTCGGGGTCGAACTCGATGCGTCGCCGCAATTCTTCCGGCCCGACTCCAGCGAGTTGACGGTGCGTACGGAACGCCGGCTTTACCATCAATTGGTCTAGATGCTTGAGAACGTGCTCGCGGGCGGCCGGCTGGCCACACCACCAAGTCGCGACCGACGGCAGTTTCAATGGTTCGTTGAGCAAATGCCGGCACAAACCAGGCAGAAATGACATGAACGCAGGGCTTTGCACGAGGCCGCTACCCAGCGCGTTCGCGACCACCACAGTGCCCGCACGCACGGCCTCAACCAATCCCGGCACGCCAAGAATGGAACCGTTCCGCAGTTCCAGCGGATCGCAAAAATCATCATCCACCCGGCGCAAAATCACATCAACGCGCTCCAATCCGCTGAGCGTCTTCAGCCATACATGATTGTCGCGAACCGTTAAATCCTGGCCCTCGACCAGCATATAACCAAGGTAGCGGGCAAGATACGCCTGCTCGAAATAGGTTTCATTATGCGGGCCGGGCGTGAGCATCACCACGCGCGAACGGTCGGCCTGACGCGGCGCAAGCTCGGCCAGGGAGCTTTGCACGGCGAGAAAAAAACCGGCGAGGCGATGAACCTGGTTGTCGCGGAACGACTCGGGCAAAATGCGTGAGGTAACGAGGCGGTTCGCCAGCGCATAGCCGGCCCCCGTGGGAATCTGCGTGCGGTCGGAAACCACCCACCAGCGCCCATCGGACGAACGCGAAAGATCGGCGGCGTAGAAATGCAAAAAGGTGTCGCTCGGCATCCGGATGCCATGGCACGGACGCAAAAAATCCGGTTGGCCGAATACGAGCGCCGGCGAAAGCCAGCGCGACCGGATGAGTTCCTGCGCGCCGTAGCAATCAGCGAGGATCCGGTTCAAAAGCGTCGCGCGTTGAATCAAACCGGTCGAGAGCGCCTGCCATTCGCCCGGCGCGATGATGAACGGGATGGGATCAAGCTGCCAAGGACGCTCCATTCCGCGCGGGTCGCCATAGACATTATAGGTGATGCCGTGTTCATGGACGAACCTTTGACAGGCGGCCGCGCGTCGCTGCAATTCCACCGCCCCGAACGCCTCCAGCTCGCCAATCAACCTGGCATAATGCGGGAAAATATTCCCGTCACCAGCGAGCAGTTCATCGAACGCGTCCGCGCTATGTTTGTAGCGTGATATCAGTTTTTCCGGCGCCGCCGGTTTTGCGAAGCTGGTGTCACCCGTCGCGGATTGAGATTGCGATTGAGTCATCGGCGGCTGGTTGCGTCTGCCTTTATTATCTTCCGCGTCAGACATTACGCAAATCCAGCGTGAATGGAAAGTCGCTGTTCAATTCTTCTACCGGCGGTTTGAATTTGCCCTGCTGATGACCATGCCGAAAAAAACGCGCGAGCCGGCGCGATTCGGCCTCGTAGGAATTCACCGGGAAAGTGTCGTAGCTGCGACCGCCGGGATGCGCGACGTTGTAAGTGCAGCCGCCCAGCGAACGCTGGTTCCACGTGTCGTACAGATCGAAGCGCAGCGGCGCGTGCGACTTGATGGTGGGCTGCAAACAAACCGGCGGCTGCCACGCGCGATAACGCACGCCCGCGACGCCTTCGCCGTTCGTGCCCGTCGGATGCAACGGCACGCGATGACCGTTGCAGGTGATGGCGAAACGGTCTCCGGCGAGGCCGCGCGCCTTGATTTGCAGGCGTTCCACCGAGCTGTCCACATAGCGTACCGTGCCGCCGCCGCCGGGTTCTTCGCCGAGGACATGCCACGGTTCAAGCGCGGTGCGAAGCTCAATTTGCAAATCGCGTTGCTCCAAGTCACCGATGCGTGGAAAACGAAATTCAAAATGCGGCGCGAACCATTCCGCCTCGAACGGGTAACCGGCCTCGCGCAAGTCATTGACGACATCCTTGAAATCGGTTTCGCAAAAATGCGGCAGCATCCAGCGGTCGTGAATGTCCGTACCCCAGCGCACTAGATTGTTTTTGTATGGCTCCTTCCAGAATTTTGAGACCAGGCCGCGCAAGAGCAGGTGCTGCGCGAGGCTCATGCGCGCGTCGGGCGGCATTTCAAACGCCCGCATTTCCACGAGGCCGAGGCGGCCGGTGCTGCTTTCGGGCGCGTAAAGTTTATCAATCGAAAACTCCGCGCGATGCGTGTTGCCGCTGGAATCAATTAACAAATTTCGGAACAGCCGATCCACCAGCCACGGCGGCGTCTGGCCGAACTGGCTGATCTGCTTGTCCATTTCCTTGAACGCGACATCGAGTTCGTAAAGCGAATCATTGCGTGCCTCGTCAATGCGCGGCGCCTGCGAAGTCGGGCCGATGAACAAGCCGCTAAACAACCAGCTCAATGATGGATGATTCTGCCAGTATGAAAGCAGCGAACGCAAAAGATCGGGTCGGCGCAGCACCGGCGAATCCGTCGACGTTTCGCCGCCAATGATGATGTGGTTGCCGCCGCCGGTGCCGGTGTGGCGTCCGTCCACCATGAATTTTTCCGTGCCGAGCCGTGTCTGACGAGCCTCCTCGTAAAGCACCGTCGTGCGCTCGACCAGCTCTTCCCAAGTCTTGCTCGGGTGCATGTTTACCTCGATCACCCCGGGGTCAGGCGTGACCGCGAGCTTGTTCAACCGTGGATCGCGCGGCGGCGTTTCGCCTTCGATGACGACCGGCAAACCGGTTTCGGCCGCCGTGGTTTCGATGCCGGCAATGAGATCCAAATAATCTTCCGTGCGCTCGACTGGCGGCATGAAAATGTGCAGGCGTCCGTCGCGCGGCTCGACGCACAGCGCGGTGCGAATGATCCATGGCGCGGATTCGCCTTGCAGCGGCCGCCGGTTCGGATCTTCGTCCAGCTTCAATTGCGGTCTTTCCTCCGGCTTTCCAAGTTTCTGTGCGCGCTGACCCGGACCGTAGCCGGCAGCCGACGGCGCGCCACTGCCGCGCATGAAACGCTGGCCGCTCAATTCCGGCCGCAGCCGATAGGGAAATTCTTTTGGCAGTTCAGGCAAATCTGGTTCCGACGGGTCCTGCTGCCGCAGCCAGGGATAATCCTTTTCGGAAACCCACGGCACGGAATCCAGCGGCAGGCGCAGGCCCATCGCGGAATCGCCGGGGATCAGCCAGAGCGTGTCGTCGTCGCGCAAAAACCAAGAACCCGACATCCAGCCTTGCTCGTTGCCATGCCAGGCCCGTTTAATCGGCAGCGTGTAACCGACAATCGAGCCAAGCCCCTGCTGAAAAATCCGCGTGATGCGTTCGCGCTCCTGCTTGTCCTTGAGATTGGATTTGTCCGGGGTGACGTTGGTCGGAAATCGGCGTTCCTTCCAAGTGTAATAAAACGCGTCCTCGTAGGCGGGAATCAAATGCTTGGGATTCACGCCAATGGTTTTGGCGAGTCTTTCGGCCAATGCTTTCGCTTCGTTCGCGCCGTGGCCGTAATTTTTTGATTCGTCGGCGATGAGTGAATCATCTTTCCACACCGGCACGCCGTCCTTACGCCAATATGCCGCGAGTGCATAGCGCGGCAGCGGTTCGCCCGGATACCATTTTCCCTGGCCGTAATGCAGCAGCGCCCCAGGCGCAAATTTTCCGCGCAGCCGACGGATGAGTTCACCCGAGAGAATTCTTTTTTTCTTCGAGACCGCGGTGAAATTCCATTCCGGCCCGTCTGGATCGTCCACGGAAACAAACGTCGGCTCGCCGCCCATGGTCAGACGCACATCGCCTTTTTTCAAATCCACGTCAATCGCATGGCCAAGCTTCTCAATGGCCGACCACTGCTCTTCGGTGTAAGGCTTGGTGACCCGCGGCGATTCATAAACGCGCTTCACCGTCATCTCGAAGGCAAATTCCGTTTCGCATTCGTCCACGCCGCCGGAAATCGGCGCGGCGCTCGACGGATCCGGCGTGCAGGCGAGCGGAATGTGACCTTCGCCCGCGAGCAAACCGGATGTCGGATCGAGACCAATCCAGCCTGCGCCGGGCAGATAAACTTCCGTCCACGCGTGCAAATCGGTGAAATCTTTTTCCGCGCCGCTGGGACCGTCGAGCGATTTCACGTCGGCCTTAAGCTGGATCAAGTAGCCGCTGACGAACCGCGCGGCCAAACCAAAGTGGCGAAAGAGTTGCACGAGCAACCACGCTGAGTCGCGGCAGGAACCGCTCATCTTGGTGAGGGTCTCTTCCGGCGTCTGCACGCCCGGTTCGAGGCGGATGGTGTATTTGATGTCCTTCCACAGCCGCTGATTGATGGCGACGATGAAATCATTGGTGACCACCTTCTCGCTGTCCGGCATTTCCAGCCGCTGCTGCTTGGTGCGGCGTTTGACTTCACCGATCAAATCGCGGCGCAGTTCCGTGAGATACCTTGAGAAGTTGGGCGTAAGCCAGCACTTCCGATTGAACGGCCCAAGTTCGGTGTCCAGCGCCGGATCGTAGGCGAAGGGAAATTTCTGCGCGCTCGGTTCGAGGAAAAAATCGAACGGATTCAGCACCGCCATCTCGGCCACCAGATCCACTTCAACAAGAAACTCCCGCGTCGGCTTTTCAAAGACCAGGCGCGCGGCGTAGTTCGATTGCGGATCCTGCTGCCAGTTGATGAAATGTTTTTCCGGCTTGATCTTGAGTGAATAGCTCAAAATCCGCGTGCGCGAATGCGGCGCCGGCCGGAGCCGCACAACCTGCGGACCGAGGTTGACGAGCCGGTCGTATTGGTAATGCGTCTTGTGGTGGAGCGCGACGTGGATGGACATCGGTGTTTAGATTAAACCGCCTCGGCCGACAAATATCGGATGCGTTTATGGACGTCCGTGTTGATGGAGTGATAGGGCTGCGAGAGATTCCCGGAGGCGAAGAGAGTGCGCCGCGTGTGCTCCATGTCATCCTCGCCAATCGCGTCGGTAAAAATCGGCATCAGGTAATCCATGCCAAGCTTGGAAGGCTTCATCAGCTTCGGATCATAAAGCGACGGATGCATTTTGCGCGCGTGGATCAATCCCCAGCGGTCACGGAAACGATTCGCGTCATAACCCTCAACGTAAAAACCTTTCGTGGTGTTGTATTGCAAGATCGAAACGGCATTGTTGCGCCCTTCGACCAAAAGCTCCACCGCTTTTGCTCCCTGCTGCGCGGCGTAGAACCGGTCGAACAGAATCGGTCGTCCGCCCCGTTGAGTGTGGCCGACTTTGCGGGTGAAGATGGCTTCCTTGGCGGATTCGCCTCGCCGATAAAGCTGGAAGAATTTATCGCCAATCATCTGGATCAGCTTCCCGCGCAATGCCTCGGAGGCGCCGCTCAAAACCACATTGCCGGCCGGATCCGTGGATTTGGTTTCTGCCCCGAGTTCACGACCCTGCTCGTCCACGATGCCTTCGCCACAGACTATGACGACATTTTTCTGCAGGTCGTAAAGGTGCTTCACCCGCGCGACCAGCAACTCCAAATCCGGCGCGATTTCCGGAACCAAAACAATGTCCGGTTGCCCATAGGCCGAGCCCAGCGCGATGTAACCGGAATGCCGGCCCATGACTTCGATGATGGCGATGCGCCGGTGGCTTTCCGCCGTGGTGCGGATGCGCTCCACACCGCTGGCCGAAACAAAAACGGCCGTGGCGTAACCCGGCGTGGCATAATTGACAATGTTATTCAGATCGAACTGCGTGTGCGACTCCGCGCGCTTATAACGATAACCGGACTTGGAAGATGGGTCGTTCACCCGCACGAATTCATCCGGTTCACTCGGGTAATTCAGGCCAAGGTCGTTGTCAATCGTCTTGGGTGCCAATACCGTCGGCAGGCGTTCCGCAAACGGCTGAAGCCCGTTCAAAGTGCCATCCCCACCGATGCAGATCAGTCCTTCAATGCCGAGTTGTTTTAGGCGCGAAGCAACCATGTCTAGGTCGTCCTTTTTATTCGGGTCAACGAAATCCCGCGACGAACCGATCAGGGTGCCGCCCTTGGTGGGGTCCAGTTCGGGAATATTCTGGTAAAGCGGATTGAGGTGAACGTGCGGCACCCGCGGGTTGAACAGACAATTAAAACCTTTAATCAGCCCGATGATTTCAACCTTGAGCTGGTTGGCGCGGGTGACCGCGCCGTGAATCGTGGCGTTGAGGGCCGGGGTGTCGCCGCCGGCGGTGAGAATGCCGATGCGTTTCATGTATTTGAGATTTTGTCGGACTGCTGTTGCTGTTCTTCCTGCTGCACCATGTGAATTTCATCCGGATTTTCAAACGGCTGGAAAATGTAGGCCCGAAACAACTCGGCCCCCACATTGTTCAGCTTCGCCTGGGCTTCATCGAGGTATCGGTGCAAACCGACGTCAAAAATCTCCTCGATGGTGCTGAACTGCAGTTCCGCCAGAAACCGGCCGGTGAGTTTTTCTGCATCGTTGGTGAAACGACCGGCGGAAACGCCGGAAATATCACGCAGGGCATCGTTTAATTCGTTCACGCAAAAGCGGACGGAGCGTGGAAAAACATCGCTCAACAGCAGAAATTCCGCGACGCTGCGCGGGTGCACGTCGGCGCCATGGCTGGTCTTATAGGCGTCCCATGCGCTGCAGGAACGGAGGACGGCGGACCATTCGAGCGCCTCGTCGGGACTTATGCGTTCCGGCACGCCGCGTTCGGGCAGGCTTTGATAGCGCACATCCAGAATGCGCGTGGTCTTGTCCGCACGCTCCAGAAACTGGCCAGCCTTCACAAACCACCAGCCTTCGTTGCGGATGAGCGTGGCCTCAATGATCCCAATGATATGCAGTGAACTGGCTTTGACCTCTTGGAAAAATTCACCCGCGCTGCGCCGCCAGACTTCGCGGGCATAGGGTGAGCGGACGAACAAATACAAACGGTTTAGTTCTTCCCACAATTCAAGTGTGATTTGGTCGCGGACCATGCGGGCGTTTTCGCGAGCCTGGCAAATGGACTGAAGCAACGAATTGGGATTCTCCATCTCAAAAACCAGAAATTCCGTCACCGCTTTGCCGGTGGCATTCGGATGCGCCTTGAAAAACGCCTCCTCGTCACCCGTGGCCTGCACAATCGGCAGCCAGTAGGCGGTCAGCCGCTTCTCATCGAGGTTGCGGATGTCCAACAAGAGCTGGAGATTGACGTCCACGATGCGCGCGATGTTCTCGGAGCGCTCAATATAACGGGCCATCCAGTAAAGCGAATTGGCTACGCGGGATAACATATTTTAATTTGGAAACATCGAACCGACTGCATTAAACGCCCCACAATTCATCGGGCCGGCGTTGCTTGGTTCTAAAATTGGCTGTTTGATCCTCATTTATTCATCTCCATATAAAACCCAGGTGTCCTTGCTACCGCCGCCTTGGGAAGAGTTGACGACGAGTGAACCCTTGCGCAACGCGACGCGCGTGAGACCGCCGGGTATGATGCTGGTTCTCTCCCCGGATAAAACGAACGGTCGCAAATCCACATGGCGACCTTCAAAGTTTCCATCACAACAGGTTGGGTGCTGGGAGAGAAAAATCATCGGCTGGGCGATGTAATTGCGGGGCTCAGCGATGATCAACTGGCGGAATTTCTCAATTTCCTCCTTGGCTGCCTTTGGCCCCATGAGCATGCCATAACCGCCCGATTCATTTGCGGCTTTCACGACGAGCTCCGGCAGGTGTTCCAGGATGTATTTCTTGTCCTTCTCCTCGCTCGCAAGATACGTCGGCACATTCGGCAGAATCGGTTCCTGATCGAGGTAGTATTTGATCATCCGCGGCACGAAATAATAAACCACCTTGTCATCTGCAATGCCGGTGCCGATGGAATTCGCCAGCGACACGTTTCCCGCCCGGTAGGCGTTAATCAGGCCAGGAACGCCCAGCATGGAATCTTTACGGAACACGGTCGGATCAATGAAATCGTCATCGATGCGCCGGTAAATCACATGCACCGGCTGCGGCCCCTTCGTCGTGCGCATGTACACTCGGGAATCTTTGACGAACAAGTCGCGGCCTTCGACGATTTCGATGCCCATCTGCCGGGCAAGATAGGTGTGTTCAAAATACGCGCTGTTGTAGGCCCCGGGCGTGAGCAACACCACGGTCGGGTCGGCCACGCCGGCCGGCGCGATGTATTTCATCGACTTCAACAATTCCTGTGAATAATTTTCCACCGGGCGCACGCCGATGGCTTCAAACATCCCGGGAAACGCCCGCTTCATGGCGCGGCGGTTTTCCAGCACGTAGCTGACGCCCGAAGGACAGCGGCCGTTGTCCTCGAGCACCAGATAATTGCCGTCTTTGTCGCGGATCAAATCCGTGCCGCAAATGTGGATGTAAATATCCTTCGGCACATTGAAGTTCACAAATTCGCGGCGGAAATGGCGGGCCGACAGGATGTAAAACTCCGGTATCACCCCATCCTTCAAAATCCGCTGTTCATGATAAATGTCGTGGAGGAAGAGATTCAGCGCCGTGATGCGCTGCGTCAGGCCGCGCTCCAAATGCTCCCATTCCGCCGCCGGAATAATGCGCGGAAGCAGATCAAACGGAAAAATCTTTTCCGCACCCTGCGCATCGCCATAGACATTGAACGTAACGCCTTGCCTGAGGAATGCGTTGTCAATCGCCTCACGCTTGGCCTGAAATTCCGGTTCCGTCAAATCGGCAAACAGCTTGTGAAATTTCTGGTAATGCGGCCGCACGCCGCGCTTCGCGTCGGCCATTTCGTCGAACCCTTCGTTGACTTGGTATTGTTTCAGCATATTCCATGAGTTGCTTTTTGAACGAACTGCACATTTACCGCCAGCCACGCCAGCTAAAATCGCTACCGCTTAGCGGTCGATACAAGTTCGCCCTCCGGCTTCTGCCTTGTTATATCAAGGCATCCGTTGATTCCGCCAATCCAAATCCAACTTGCCTGGCGGATCTGCTCTGAATCATCTACACCGTGTTTAGCAGGCCGCTTGCCGAGTTTCAGATTGCACCAAAAAAATTTCAGCCCTGCTTTGCTATCGTGTCCGATGCCGAAAGTCACGGCACTTAATGACCACGCCATGATTTAACGGTGCACCCGGCTTCACCAAATTAAATAAACTCGTTGATCAGATTTTCCAAAAATTCCTGACGACCACTGACATTGGCCGCCGCCTTGCCTCGCTTGAGCGCATATGATTCCAGTTCTTTCAAATCGGTTTTGCCCGATTCAATCTTTGCGCCAATGCCCGCATCCCAAGAAGCATAACGCTGTTTAACAAATTCCGCCAGCCGTCCATCCTTGCGGATTGCCGCCGCGATCTTCAGCCCGCGCGCGAATGCATCCATGCCGCCGATGTGGGCGTGGAATAAATCCACCGGCTCGAAACTTTCCCGCCGCACTTTCGCGTCAAAATTTACGCCGCCCGTCGTCAGCCCACCGTATTTCAAGATGGCCAGCATCGTGTACGTCGTCAGATAAATATTCGTCGGAAACTGGTCTGTGTCCCAGCCCAGCAGCTCGTCGCCAGTGTTCGCGTCAATTGATCCGAGCGCGCCCGCCGCGCCGGCGACTTCCAGTTCATGTTGCATCGAGTGGCCGGCGAGCGTTGCATGATTCGTTTCCAGGTTCAGCTTGAAGTGCGGCAGCAGGTTGTATTCCCGCAGAAAGTTCAAACAGGCGGCCGCATCCGAATCGTATTGATGCTTGGTTGGCTCTTTTGGCTTGGGTTCGATGTAAAACTGCCCCTGGAAGCCAATCTGCTTTTTATAATCGACGGCCATCTGAAGTAATTTTGCCAAATGCTCCAGCTCCCGCTTCATATCCGTGTTGAGCAAAGTCATGTAACCTTCCCGGCCTCCCCAGAAGGTATAGCCTTCACCGCCCAGTTGCTGCGTGACTTCCATCGCCTTTTTGATTTGAGCGGCGGCAAACGCAAAGACATCCGCGTTGCAGCTGGTGCCGGCTCCGTGGACAAAGCGCGGGTTGGAAAACAAATTCGCTGTGCCCCAGAGCAATTTGATGCCGGTGCGTTTTTGTTCCGCTTTGAGGACTTTCGCAACCGCGTCAAAATTCTTGTTCGTCTCGGCCAGCGTCTTGCCTTCCGGCGCCACGTCGCGGTCATGCCAGCAATAATACGGCGCGCCCAGCTTGGCCATAAACTCGAAAGCCACGCGGGCGCGGTTCTGGGCGTTGCGGACGGAATTTGAGCCATCGTCCCATGGCCGCTGCATCGTGCCCATGCCGAAGGGATCGGAACCGGTGCCGCGAAATGTGTGCCAATATACCACCGCGAACCGCAGATGATCGCGCATGGATTTTCCTGCGATCATCTCTTCAGCTCGATAATGTTTGAAGGCCAATGGATTTTTGGAATCCGGTCCTTCGTAACGAATATTTCCAATATTAGGGAAAGCAGCTTTCATGTGTTGCAAGGTGTTAATCCAGAAAAATCAATCGGCTTGAACCAAACCAAAGGCAGATCATTAATCCCATGAAAACAACGAATACCCCTGTGTGTCAAGGTGTTTGACACCGGCCTTTAAATCACTATTTCTTACGGGCAAAGGCCGCGTCAAATGCGGCGGCGTTCGGGACGAAATCCAGCTTGCGGACGAAGGCGCAGCTTTCCGTCGCGCCGTGGATGCGGTCCATCCGTCCGTCCTCCCATTCCACCGAGAGCGGACCGCGGTAGCCGACGTCGTTCAGTGCGACCATGATCTCTTCAAAGCGGATGTCACCATGCCCGAGCGAGCGAAAATCCCAAAACCGCCGCGCATCGGTGAAATTCGTATGCCCGCCAAACACCCCGACGGTGCCATCGCCATGGCCCCACCAGACGTCCTTCATATGTGCGTGAAAAATATGATCCGGAAATCGGCGGATAAACTTTACATAATCCACCCCTTGATAACCGAGGTGAGACGGGTCGTAATTGAATCCGAAGCGCGGATGATTTTTAACCGCCGCCAGCGCGCGTTCAGCCGAGGCAATGTCGAAGGCGATTTCCGTGGGATGCACTTCGAGGGCGAAGTCAACGTTCTCCTTTTCAAACGCATCGAGGATCGGCAGCCAGCGTTTGGCAAAATCGGCGTAACCCCGGTTCAAAAAATCCTGACTCGTGGGCGGAAACGCATACAGCGCATGCCAGATGGAGGAACCGGTGAAGCCGTTGACCACGGCGCGGAAATTATTTTTTGCGGGGGGCCGGGCGTTGAAAAAGTTTCGCGCGGCTTTCGCGGTGGCTTTCAGCTTTTCGGCCGCGCGTTGGCGGACGCCCTCGGGCTCACCTTCGCCCCACACATCGGCGGGCAATATGGCTTGGTGCCGCTCGCCAATCAAATCGCAAACCGCCTGCCCGACCAGATGGGATGAAATTGCGTAGCAGCTCAGGCCATGTTTCTTGAGCAAGGCCCATTTCTTTTTACAATAATCGGGTTCGGCCAGTGCACGATCTACCTCGAAGTGGTCGCCCCAACAGGCGAGTTCCACGCCGTCGTAGCCCATGGCTTTGACCTTGGGCGCGAGGTCAGCCAGCGGGAGGTCAGCCCATTGGCCGGTAAAAAGAGTGACGGGGCGTGACATGGCGGACGTGGTGAATTGTTGTGCGACCATCTTGCCAAGTTACTGGCACAGGTCAAGCGCATCACCGAAGAATTCTGATATCCGATTTAAATTTTCTCCGTCACTAGGCGCCGATGGCGGCATGGCCCTTCAAAGTCTGCCTTATTGCAATTTCGCGTGGTTGATAGCAACAACGACGACCTTTCCGCTGCCACCGCAACCACCCTGCAATTACGACCGAAGGGCACTTTATCCGCACCGAAATTATTGGCTTATGCCTGCTCACCCTCATCCCTGGGGGTCTTTCGTTTATCCCCTCCGGAGATTGATGCAAAAAAAACGCCGGCTCTTGCAAGCCGGCGTTTGAGGATGAATTTGCTTATTTTGTGCCTGGCGTATTGGTTGTCGGCGGCAAGTTGCCGAGCAAGTTATTGTTCACCGGCGGCGCGGTTGGAACCGCCGTGGGGGCGACCGGGGCCGGCTGGGCAATCTTCGACTGGGTCGTACTCTGATCCACCTTGGTCACGAAGCTTTTGGCATCCGCCGGGCTGTTTGCAAACACCTTGTCATGGAGGTAGCCGAGAAATAACGCCAGCACCAGAAAGACGATGGTGGAATATTTCGTGATCTTGGTCAGGGCGTTGCCCGAGCCGGCTCCGAACAGGGCGTCCGCCGTGCCCGCACCGAAGGCCATGCCGGCACCGGCGTCCTTCTTGGGCAATTGCACGAGCACCAGCAGGATCAGCAACAGGGCGTTGAGAACCAGCACAAAGGTCAATATCCCGACAATAAAGGTCATAATGGGTTCAGTTTAGATGGAATTCTTGATGATGTCAGCAAAACTTCTTGCTTCGAGCGAGGCCCCGCCGACGAGCGCGCCATCCACATCCGGCTGGCTCATAAGTTCCTTGGCATTGTTGGGCTTGACGCTGCCGCCGTATTGGATGCGCACCTTGCGCGCCACCTCGGCGTCAAATATCGCGGCCAGCGTCTTGCGGATGAACGCGTGCGCCTCCTGAGCCTGCTGCGTGGTCGCGGTCTTGCCGGTACCGATGGCCCAGACGGGTTCGTAGGCTACAACGGTCTCGGTCATCTGATCCTTGGTCAGGCCGGCGAGGCTGCCGCGCACCTGCGTTTCCAGAACTTTCTCGGTGAGATTGCCTTCGCGTTCTGCCAGGGTTTCGCCCATGCAGACGATGGGCTTGAGGGCGGCGGCATGGACGGCGGCGGCCTTTTTGGCGATCAACGCGTCGGTTTCTTTCTGGAACTGGCGCCGTTCGCTGTGGCCGAGGATTACGTAACGCACGGAAAATTCCTTGAGCATGCCGGCGCAGATCTCGCCGGTGTAAGCGCCAAAATTATTCTCGCTCATGTTTTGCGCGCCAAGTTTGAGGCTGGAATCCAAGATCGCCTTGGACACTTCGCTCAGCGCCGTGAACGGCGGACACACCACCACATCCACTTCCTTCACGGTCGCGAGGTCGCGCTTGAGGTCCGCCACAAGGGTGAGCGCCTCGGCTACCGTTTTGTTCATCTTCCAGTTACCGGCAATGATCAGTTTACGTTCTTTGTTCATAATTGTTTTTTGAAACCGCGAATCTGCCATGCATGCCAAGTTCCCTGAATAAAAAGCGGCTTGGCAACCTAGGCGTCGTGTTGGTTAAATTCATTTCTCCGACAACGCCGCAACGCCGGGGAGCACCTTGCCTTCCAGAAATTCCAAGGACGCGCCGCCGCCGGTCGAGGTGTGGGTGACTTTTTTGTCCGCGCCGTATTTCTTGGCCGCCGTGGCCGTGTCGCCGCCGCCGATGACCGTCGTTGCGCCGGCCTGCGTGGCCGTGACGATCGCGGCCGCCATTGCCTTTGTGGCCTGCTCGAACGCGGGAAATTCAAACACGCCCGCCGGCCCGTTCCAGATGATGGTCTTGGCGCGCTTGATGGCGTCGAGGAACAAGGCCGAAGACTTTGGTCCCACGTCAAGCCCCAGCCAGCCGTCGGCAATGCCCGCGGCGTCGTCTGCCACCTTGACTTGCGCGTCCGCTGCGAACTTGTCGCCGCAAACGTAATCCACGGGCAGGATGATCTTCTTGCCCTTTTCCTGCGCCTTCTTCATCAGGTCAGGCACCAGCTTGGCACCTTCGGCGTCGTAGAGCGAATTACCGATGGCCATGTTGTTGAGCACTTTCTTGAAGGTGAAGGCCATGCCGCCGCCGATGATGATTTCATCGGCCTTGTCGAGCAGGTTGTTGATGAGCTGAATCTTGTCCGCGACCTTCGCGCCGCCGAGGATGGCGAGCAGCGGTCGCTTTGGGTGATCCAGCACCGCGCCAAACGCGTCGAGTTCCTTCTTCATCAGGTAGCCGCAGGCGCGCTGCGGCAGCTGCACGCCGGTCATTGAGCTGTGATCGCGATGCGCGGTGCCGAAGGCATCGTTGATGTAAACATCGCCGAGCTTGGTGAGGCTCGCGCGAAACGCCTTCAATTTTTCCGGGTCGGCTTTGAGCTTGGATCCGTCTTCCAGCTTCACCTTGCCCTCTTCCTCGATGTGAAAGCGAAGGTTCTCGAGCAATATCACATCGCCGGGTTGGGCTTTTGCGCAGGCGGCTTCAACTTCCGCACCGACGCAGTCGTTGAGAAACTGCACCGGTCGCCCCAGTAGCTTTTGTAACGCTTCAGCGACCGGCTTGAGGGAGAATTTCTCGATGCGCTTGCCATCCGGCCGGCCGAGATGGCTCATCAGCACGACCGACGCGCCTTGATCAAGCGCGTAACGGATCGTCGGCAAGGCGGCTTCGATGCGTTTGGTGTTGGTGATGGCCCCGGTGGTTTTGTCCTGCGGGACGTTGAAATCCACGCGGATAAGGGCGCGTTTGCCCTTCAAGGAGACATCTTCAATGAACAGTTTGGCCATAAATCAAATTGCGTGCTTGCGCTGCAAACAAGACTTATGATGATACCTTCCCCGCCCTGCCAGTAAAGTGAATTTAATTTCCAATCAGGTATGTCTCCCGTAGGCAACCACGGCACCACAAAGGAAAAACCGTGGCGCTGCCCCGGCAACGCCACGGTTGATTAAACCGGCAAAGATTTTGATTAGTTCAGCTGCGGCGGGCGTGGCGCGAACACTTTCAGTGTCAATCCGTCGGCATTGGCGTTGCCGCCCATGACGGACAGATAGAAATATTTGGCTACGCTGTCATAGTCGGGCAACAACGAGAAATCCGCCCAATCACGAAAAGCCGGGGGAATCATCTGCCTGGCGGCGCCTCCGGCGGTGGCATTTTTCATTAGTTTGAAGGTCGCGCGCATGGTTTCGCGCTGGTTGTCAAAGGTGAACAGGCCGCCCCCTGTGCCGCCCACCTGGGTCGCGGCGTCGGCGAGGCCGGGCGTGTCGCTCAATGGCTGCGTCTTGCCGTCGGCGCTGCGGAGATATTCCTCGAGGATGCCGGCGTCTTTGCTGATGGCCACATAGCCGCCGGCGCTGCTCAGGTTGAGCGCGGACGGCGGGGTGGTGCCGCCACCCAGACCCGCCGGGGAGCGGAGCGCGATGGTGTAAATCTTGTGCCCGCGATAATCACGGGGATCGGAACCGTCCTGCGGGGCGAAGATGGCGGCAATGGTCTTGAGGCCGTTGATGGCTTGATCGGGATTCGCCACCGCCACCAAGTAAATCACCGGCGGATTAATGAAGTCGGTGAAAGCATCACCCGTGGCGGCTTTGCCGTAAGTGATGATGTCATCTCCCAGATTGCCAAACAACGAGGTGCGGAGGTCAAAGCTCGGATCCTTCTGCTGCGCGAGCGTATTGGCAATGTCGATGACCGAGTTCAAGCTGGCGAGCCATTGCGGCGACAAGTTGGAAACCAGCTTTTGCAGCTCGGCCCAGGTCTGTTTGCCGTCCAGCCGGAATCGGGAAAAACGGATGGCATCTGCCGGGACAAACGCCGGGACGCTGGCATCCTTGGAGGCCAGCGAGAGAATCCTCAACAGCCCGGACCGGGTCGCCGCCGGCGCGGTCAGGTGCAGCGCCAACGAGGCTCCGGCGGGAGCTTCACGCACGGCGAAGCTGGCGGACTTCAATCCGGACAGGCCGGTGGCACTTAGTATTTTCGCCGGACTGGGCATGCCCATCATGGACGAAGCGTCATCGTCGCCACCACCGTCGGCCGGCAACATCAGGCCCATAAATTTGGCGGCATTGAACCAGCCATAATACGTCGGCGCATCCCGGAACTGCGCGAGTTTGTCAGCCGCAAAGACCGGATCGGCGGCGATGGCCGGCTGGCTGCTGCCGGTCAGATGCGCCGCCACGGCATCCACGACCTGGGCGGAATTGCCTGCAACCAGCAGGGATCCGAACTGCGTGAAGTAAATCTCACCCGGCTTGGCCGGGGCGGGATCCTTGCCGATTTCCGTGACCGCCGGGCGGTGGGGCAGGATGCCGGACAGGTCATTGCTGCCGAGCGGAACGACGGTGAAAGCGAGCCCGTGGAATTTTTCCGTGCGCAGCGTCCGGCCGGCATCGGCCCACTTCTTGGTGAGCGCGGCCAGGTTGGTCTTCAGCCAGCCCGACTGTTGCTTCGCGTCTAGCAGCAGGATCAATCCCGGTGGCACCTCGTCATGGCCGTTGGAGCCGTTCACGGTGACAGCCAGCGTGAACTGGCCCTGCGGCAGCCCCAGAAAATCCGTTAACTTCAAACCGAGGTCGGTTTCAAGCGGGGTGATGAAGCGTTCGTTGAACTTGCTCATGAACTGGTCGTGAAACGGCTTCATCGCCGGGTCATTCCAGCACATCAACGGCGGTGAATTCTTGCTGCTGGTGCGCAAGGCGGCCGCATCCGGCACCGTGAAAAAAGCCAGCGTGTCGGACGGCAGCAGGTTTTCAGCGGGGGCGATGACCGCGCGGCTTGTGAGGGCACCAGCACCAAGGCCGGCAACGCATAGGGCGAGTTTCCAGAAGTTTGATTTCATAAATTTCGAAAGCTGATTGGGTTGCTCATTCCGCATGCCTGGCATCCGGTTTTTTAAAGGAATACGCGGCGGCAGATTGGTAGGTTACAAAATAATGAACAAGGTCAAAAAAAATTTCCAATTGGCCCAAGCCGGGCGGACTCATCCGGATCATTTTTCCAACGGCCTGGTCTTCGTCCGGCTGGGCGGTTCGAGGTAACGGAAGGGATTGTTGGGATTGTCGGTGGAATAGGCGAATGCGTCACGGTGATCGAGAAACCCTTTGACCAATTCGACTGGAATTGCAAAGCCGAGCCCCTCGCCGAAGGTGATCTTCATGTTCGTCACGCCCACGACCTCGCCGGCCAGATTGAAGAGCGGGCCGCCGCTGTTGCCGGGGTTGATCTGGGTGCTGGTCTGCAGATAAAGCTCGCCTTCGAGCTGGCGGGTCTTGGTGCTCAAGATGCCCTGCGTCACGGTGCGTTCCAAGCCGAGCGGACTGCCGATGGCAAAGACGCCGTCACCGACGTTCAGCGCATCGGAGTTGCCGAGCGTGACGGGCTTGAATTTGGGCGCCCCCTTGTCCTCAATGTGCAGCAGCGCCAGATCGTGGAATTTATTGATGGCGACGATCTTCACCTGCTTGTAGGTCTCCCGGTCAAGCTGGCCGTTTTTCTGCTGGTAAACCTCCACCGAAATCTCCGTCTCGCCTTCGATGACGTGAAAATTGGTGATGAGATAGCCGTCTTCATTCAGGAAAAATCCCGAGCCCAGCCCTTCCGGCGTCCGGACTTGCACCACTGCCTCGCCAATCTGCTTCACCAGCGAGCTAACATCCCGGGTGACCACGGATTTGGTGTCCGACGAATAAAACTGTCCGGTCACCGGCTGCAGGGATGCCACGGCCGTTCCACTCGGGCTGGTTTTCGTCACCCCGGTGACAGCGGTGCGCGGGATGAGCAGTACGGTGTAGCCGAGGTCCACGACCAGCGCCTCGGGTTTTTCAGCGAGTATCTTGCCGGTGACGGCGGCGTCCTTGAGCTGGATGGTGTCGGCCATCGTGCATTGCGCGCTGCAACCGACGAGCGCGGCGATCGTGAGCTGTTTCTTCAAAGACATCGCTTGACGATAACCCACCGGCTTCGCTTTGACAAGCTGGCGGAGCCTTCAAAACCTTGCCGGCCATGCCTGGCCAGCGCCAAGTGCCGCTGCCGATTCTGACGTGAAACCAGCTTGGTTGGTGCACCAGGATTAATTTCAAGCAGAAAACTTTTCAAACCTCTGCGGTTCCGGCATAATCCCCAGCCGTGATCGACACCCAAGCAAAGCTCACCGCATTTCTGCCCGTCATCCAGTCCGCCGCCTGGCTCGCGCTTGACACCGAAGCGGACAGCCTGCATGCCTACCCGGAAAAAGTCTGCCTCATCCAGATCAGCACTGCCGCCGGCGACCGCCTCGTGGATCCGCTCGCCGACATGGACATTAGCCCTTTTCTCGACACGCTCGTCGGTCGCGAACTGATTTTTCACGCCGCCGACTATGACCTGCGCCTGTTGCGGAAACACCACGAGTTCACGCCGTCCGTGATCTTTGACACCATGCTCGCCGCGCGCCTGCTGGGTGAGCGCCAGTTCGGCCTCGGGGCATTGGTGGAAAAATTTCTCGGGGTGAAGCTTGACAAGGGTCCGCAGAAAGCCGATTGGGCCCAGCGGCCGCTCACGCCGCGCATGGAAATCTACGCCCGCAACGACACGCGCCACCTCCGGCCGCTGGAGGAAAAACTAAAGGCCGAGCTCGTCGCCAAAGGCCGTCTCGCGTGGCACCAGGAATCCTGTGCGCGGCTGATCACGGAAAGCTCCCTGCCGCCCGTCATTGATCCCGACGACGTCTGGCGCATCAAAGGCAGCACGTTTCTGGAACGGCCCGCCCTCGCCGTCCTGCGCGAACTCTGGCACTGGCGCGAACGCGAAGCCATCGCAGCCAGCCGTCCGCCATTTTTTGTGCTCGCCCACGAGACCATGATCGCGGTCGCCACCGCCGTTGCCAGCCACGAGCCGTTTGAACAATTAATCCCCGCGCGCATGCATCCACGACGCCGGGAGAATCTCCTGGCCGCGGTTCGCGCCGCCCAACTGGTGCCCCCGGAACAGTTCCCTGAAAAAATCCTGCACCGCTCGCAACGGCCATCGGAGGCGGAGTTCCGCCGGTTCCGTGAACTGGAAAAAATTCGCGACCGCCACGCGCATGAACTCGGCCTGGACCCCACGCTCATCGCTCCGAAATCCGTTCTTGGCGACCTGGCCCGCGACTGGGAAAAACACGCGGCCGAACTGATGAGCTGGCAGCGGGAATTATTAAAGTAAGTGGGCCGGTTTTAAGCTGGCTTTCATTGCGACGTAATCCCAAGTAGCGGGAGAACCGCTGGCCACTGCGGACAAAACCTTCAGTAAACCCGGCGGAGATTTGAGGGCAGTATGCCCAATTCATCGCGGTATTTCGCTACCGTGCGGCGGGCGATGTTGATGCCCTTCGCGGTGAGCATTTTAACCACTTCCTGGTCGGACAACGGCTTGCCGGTGTTTTCCGCCTTGAAAATCTCGGCGATCATGTCCTTGACGCTGGTATTGGAGACATTGTCGCCATGGGCGTTCTGCAACCCGGCGGTGAAGAAATATTTCATCTCAAACACCCCCTGCGGCGTCTGGATGTATTTGCCGGAGACCGCGCGGCTCACGGTCGTCTCATGCACGCCCACCACGTCCGCAACCTGCGCCATGGTCATGGGCTTGAGATGCGCTACGCCTTTGGCCATGAACTCATGCTGGCGCTTGACGATCTCCTTGCCGATGTTGGCGATGGTTGACTGGCGTTGGTGCAGGCTCTTGATGAGAAACTTGCCCGCCCGGATTTTTTCGCGGATGTAGTTCTTGACCTCGGCATCGTTTTCGCCGGCGGACATCAAATCCTTGTAGATATTGCTGATGCGTAGATGCGGTATCTGCTCGTCGTTGGTCGTGACCGTGAAACCTTCGCCATTCTTCACCACAAAAACCTCGGGGGCAACGTATTGCTCCACCACCGGCAAAAAAGCCCGGCCGGGGCGCGGTTCGAGCCGGCCGATCCGGGCCAGCGCCTCCTGTACGTCTTCCACCGATTGGCCGGTGCCACGCGCAATTTCCGGTATCCGCCGTTTGCCCAGCGACTCCATGTGGTCACGGATGATGCGGTATTCCAGGGTTTCCTGCTTGTCGGCGCGTTCCAGCTGGAGCATCAGGCATTCGCGCAAGTCGCGGGCGCCAACCCCGACCGGCTCAAATCCTTGGATTACTTTCAGCACCATCAACACCTTCTCGAGGGTCAGGTTGGCGGAAGCCGCCAATTCCTCCACCGTCGTCATGAGAAAACCATAATCATCGATGTTCCCGATGAGCAGTTCCGCGATGCCCCGCTCTTCCTCCTTCAAATCCGTGTCCCGGACCTGCTCCATCAAATGCTGCGCCAGTGACGCCTCCACCGTGATGGAGTTGAACATGAACTCCCGCTTCTCCTCGTCCTCGGCCGATGAGCGGTTGACGGTGTTCGTCTGCGAAAAGTGGTCGCGCCAGTCCTGATCCATCTGCACCAGCTTCTCGAATTCCGCTTGGAAATCGTCCACCGGATCGTTCGCCATCCGTTCGGCGGCGGGATCCACCTTGACGTCTTCCGGCGGTTCGGCGTAATCCGTGGGTTCCGGCGTCCGTCCCTCGTCGCCTTCGGGGGTTTTTTCCCGCATTTCCATGTCCTGTTCTGGCACCTCCTCCAAAACCGGATTCTGTTGGAGCTCCTGCTCCACCAGGGCCTTGAGCTCGAGCGTGGGGGCCTGCAGCAAAGCCAGTGACTGCTGGAGCTGTGGCGCCAGCACTAGTGACTGCGTTAGTCTCTGCGATAGATGTAGTCCGGGTCCCATCGGCGCAAAAACATATCGTAATCCAAGGGAACCTCAAGCAATAATTGGCATGAATCTCGCTGTGCAACTTCCCGGTAAAGGAAATACTGGATTTTCGCCGCCCGCCGACGCATCCTTGCCACATGAAATTGATTCTTTCCACGCACAATGTCACGCTCACCAAGGCGATTGAAGATCACGTTATTGCCAAGCTCGACAAACTGGATCATATGGACCAGCGCATCGTCGATGCCCGGGTCACCCTCGAACATGACCACACCCGCGTGCCCGAAAAACAATTCAGCTGCTCCATCCGCCTCGGCGTGCGCGGCCCCGATTTGTTTGCCAAGGACATCGAAAGCGATCTTTATGTGGCGATCGATGCCGTCGTAAAAAAAATCGAACAGCAGATCCGCCGCCGCCATAGCAAGTTCAAGACGAAGAAGAACAAGGTCGGCGCCAAAACCAAACGTACCCGCCAGGAAACCAGCGACGAATGATCCTGCGGGCGAAAATCGTTCTCCCCGTCACCGCGCCGCCCATTGCCGACGGCGCGGTTTTCATTGACGGCCATAAAATCCGCTCCGTTACACCTTGGAAAGAACTCCGGCCGCATCTCCGCGAGAAAACCATTGATCTCGGCGACGTCATCCTACTCCCCGGCCTCGTCAACCCCCATTGCCACCTTGATTACACCGACATGGCGGGCGAACTGTCCCCGCCCAAGCTCTTTACCGACTGGATCGCCTCCATCACGGCGGCCAAGGCCGCCTGGAGCTATTCCGATTACGCCCGCTCTTGGCTGCGCGGTGCGCATCAGCTCCTCAAATCCGGCACCACGACCGTCGGCGACACCGAGTGCATGCCCGATTTGCTGCCCGAAGTCTGGGACGCCACGCCGCTGCGGATTTTTTCCTTCCTGGAAATGACCGGCATCCGGTCGCGCCGCCCGCCGAAGGAGATTTTGCACGAGGCCGTCGAAACCCTGGCCACGCTTCGCCACCCCCGCCATCGCGCCGCCTTGTCCCCGCACGCCCCCTACTCCACCTTGCCCGAGCTGTTGCGGCTCACCGCCCGCCTCGCGCAGAAAAGGAAATGGCGCGTCAGCATCCATGTCGCGGAATCCGCGCAGGAGTTTGACATGTTCCAGCATGCGCAGGGCGAGATGCACGACTGGCTCAAGCGCAACGGCCGTGACAATTCCGACTGCGGCCACGGCTCGCCCGTCGCCCACCTTGCCCGGAACCGTCTGCTCGGCGAAAATGTCCTCGCCATCCACGTTAATTTTCTCGCCCGCGGCGACGCCACCCTGCTCGCCAAGAACCGGACCCACGTGATCCATTGCCCCCGCAGCCACGACTATTTCAAGCATCCCAAGTTCGAGCGCGAACGCCTGGCCAACGCCGGCGTAAATCTTTGCCTCGCCACGGACAGTCTGGCCACCGTGCGCAAAAACGGCAAACCGAAGCCGGAACTGGACATGTTCGCCGAAATGCGGGCGCTCGCCGACCAAGATGCGTCCATCTCACCGGAAGAAATTTTGCGGATGGCCACCATCAATGGTGCCCGCGCCCTCGGCCTGGCCGGGAAGATCGGCGAAATTTCCGCCGACGCATCGGCTGATTTGATTGCCATTCCCTTTTCCGGTAAGCCCACCCGGCTCAACGAAGCCGTCCTCGCCCATGTCGGTAATGTCACCGCCAGCCTCATTGAAGGCCGTTGGGCCATCCCGCCGCAATAGTGCATTGAACAAAAAAATGTAGCGATGAGCAGTGAGGATTTTTGGTTTTTGGCGAGGCTTCCGCGCCGGCGAAGGTTTGTGGGATAATGGCTATCATAAGTTTACCCAAGGGCGCCGGCTTCGACTTCCTCTCCCCGCCCAACGGGGAGAGGATTGAGGTGAGGGGTCTGAATTTTAAAAGCCGACTCCTCGCCCTGCCAGTTTGATTAACCCGGTACCCTGAGCTGAAACGAAGCCAAAAACCAAAATGACCGCTGTCCACTAGGATCATCCGCCCATCGCTATAGATTTGATGGAAATGCTCTAAACCCGGGATTTGCCGCAGCCGATCAATCCGCCAAAACCTTTTGGCTCGTAAATCGTTATTCCTAAATCGTAGATTAAACCCGTGTCTTCCTTGGACGACGTCCTGAAACATCGCCTGGCCGCGTTGCGCGAACAAAATCTGTTCCGTGAACTGCGTCGCGTGGATTCCGCCCCCGGCCCGCGCCTCCAAATGAACGGCCGGAGCCTGCTCAACTTCGCTTCCAACGACTATCTGGGCCTCGCCAGCCACCCGGCCCTGAAAGCGGCCGCCATCGCCGCCGTGTCGGAATTCGGGGCCGGCTCCGGCGCCTCGCGGCTCATCTCCGGTTCGCTCGCGCCGTTTCATCAATTGGAGGAAGCGCTGGCCGCCTTCAAAGGCACCGCGGCCGCGCTGACGTTCGCCACCGGCTCTGCCGCCGCGCTCGGCACCCTCACCGCGCTGGCCGGCAAGGACGACATCCTCATCCTCGACAAATTGGTCCATGCCTGCATCGTCGATGCCGCGCGGCTTTCCGGCGCGAAACTCCGCATCTTTGCCCACAACGATCTGGACGATCTCGAAGCCAAATTGAAATGGGCGGATTCCGCGGCCACCCTGGAGAACGGCCGGCGCAAATCAGAAATCCTCGTCGTCACCGAATCCATCTTCTCCATGGATGGCGATGCCGCGCCGCTCCGCGCAATGGTCGCGCTCAAGGAACGTTACGGCGCGCGGCTCATGGTGGACGAAGCGCACGCCACCGGCATTGTCGGCCGGAATGGTCGCGGCCTCGCAGATCACCTTGGGGTCAGCGACCGCATCGAAATCCAGATGGGCACTTTGGGCAAGGCGCTCGGCGCCAGCGGAGGTTATATCTGTGGGAGCCGTCCGCTGATTGACTTGCTCGTGAATCGCGCGCGCAGTTTCATTTTCTCGACTGCGCCCGTGCCCGCCGCCGCCGCCGCCGCCAGCGCCGGCATTCAGCTCGCGCAATCTTCCGAGGGCGAAACCCTTCGGGAACAGCTTCGGCAGAGGGTCGCCGAATTGGTGAAATCCGTAATCCGCGATCCCAGTTTAACCATTGCCGGCGCGATTGTTCCCGTGATTCTCGGCGACGAAACCAAAACGCTGTCGGCCGCCGCCAACTTGCGCGAGCAGGGCATTTTCGCGCCGGCCATCCGCTATCCAACCGTCGCGCGCAGCGCGGCGCGGCTGCGCCTGACCCTGACCGCCGCGCATACGGCCAATGATGTGGCGATGCTCGCCCGGGCACTCGAAGCAATCATCAATCCAACCTCGTAAACCGCAAATCCGATGAATCCCCTCGCCCGCCTCGACCACGCTCACGTCTGGCATCCCTTCACGCAGATGCGCGACTGGCTGCGACGCGAACCCGTTGTCATCGTGGCCGGTCAGGGCGCGGTGCTGCGCGATGTCCGGGGCCGCGAATATCTTGATGCCAATGCCTCCATCTGGACCAACCTCCACGGCCACCGCCATCCGAAGCTTAACGCCGCCATCCGACACCAGTTGAACCGGATTTCCCATAGCTCCGCGCTCGGCCTGGCGAATGAACCCGCCGCCCGCTTGGCCGCGCGACTTGCAAACCTCGCCCATCGCCAACCGCCTTTTGTCAACTTGTCCAAAGTCACCCCCCACCGGCGGTCGAATGCGAAATTGGAAATCTCCGATCGCAAATTGGCCAAGGTTTTTTTCTCCGACGACGGTTCCACGGCGCTCGAAGTGGCCTTGAAGCTCGCGTACGAATTCACCCGGCGCACGCGCGGCCGGAAATCGCGCCCAAAATTCCTTTCGCTCGCCGGCGCCTATCATGGCGACACCATCGGCGCGGTCTCCCTCGGCCACATCGACCGCTTTCACGCGGCTTACGGCGGGATGCTGTTCGCGACCGACCAGGTGATGGCGCCGTATTGCTACCGGTGTCCCTTCAACCGCGCCAAGCCGGACCGCGCCGACGCCCGCAAGTACCGCCAATGCGGCTGGGAATGTGTCGGCCTGATGGAACGGAAGCTGGCCGCGCAGAAAAAAAAGGGCCAGCCCTATGCCGCCTTCGTCTTCGAGCCGTTAATGCAGGGCGCGGCGGGGATGATTCCGCAGCCCAGCGGCTGGCTGGGCCAGGTGACGGATCTCGCGCGTAAGCATGGCGCCCTTTTGATCGCGGATGAAGTCATGACCGGCTTCGGCCGCACCGGGGTGAGCTGCCATGTGGATGACCAGGTCATCGCCGCTAGCCTCAAAAAAACGGCGGCTGCCCCGCTCTTCGCCTGCGCCCGCGTTGGCGTGCAGCCGGATTTTCTGTGTCTCGCCAAGGGACTGACCGGTGGCTACCTGCCCATGGCCGCAACGCTGACCACGCCGCAGATTTTTGATGCTTTCCTGGGTGAATATGAGGAGTTCAAAACTTTTTTTCACGGCCACAGTTTCACCGGCAATCAGTTGGGCGCGGCGGCGGCACTGGCCAGCCTGGACCTTCTGCAAACCGGGAAATCCGTGCGGCAACGCGCCCGGCTCCAGCTGGCGCTGGGCCAGGAATTGCAAACCCTCTGGTCCCTGCCCAACGTCGGCGACATCCGGCAGGTGGGATTGGTCGCCGGCATCGAGCTGGTGAAGGATTGGCGAACGCGCCAGCCGTTCGCCGTGCGCGAACGGGTCGGCATCCGCGTTTGCGAAGCCATGGCCCGGCGCGGCGTGCTGACCCGCCCCGTCGGCGATGTCATTGTATTGATGCCGCCCTATTGCACCACGCGTCCGCAATTACAGCAGATGGTCGCCGCCCTCGCCGCCAGCGTGAAAAAATTATTTTAGCGCTTTTTTGAAATCGCATGCAGGACAAGGAATCAAGCCCAGTCAGCTTATTATAAGGGAAGGGAATGTTAAAGGGGGGGGCGCTTTTCCTTTTTCCCATCGCCCTTAAGACGGTGATACGGCTCTTAAAGTGTTCACTGGAATTGATTTTCTTGGCAAATTGTTCGCGTTGCTAACTTGCATCAAGCTTGGAGTCCGCCAGATTCGACCGCCTGACTTCAAACTGACTGACAGCACTCTTCGCGACGGGGTCTATTGTTGTCAAATTGTGGTCAAAATATGCCACGTGGCCGTATCTAGCCAGGATTCGCTTTAAAGTTGCTACAGTTTTACCGCTCGCGTGACATTTGATCGTTAGCATTGTCTAATTGGCATTGGAAACGTTCATGGACAATCCTGACGAATGTGTTACCGCGCTCGGCTCACCGTCCGCCGACTGGCCGTCGGACGACATCGGCGCGCTTTATGACCAGCACAGCCGCGCGATTTTTTACCTCGCGCTTCGCTTTCTCGGCGACCCCCAAAAAGCCGAGGACGCCACGCACGATGTTTTTTTGAAGGCCTTCCGCAGCTTCGGCAATTTTCGCGGCGACGCCTCTGCGCGCACTTGGCTTTACCGCATCGCCATCAACCATTGCCAAAATCTCAACCAGTCCTGGCATCACCGCCATGTGCAAACGAGCGCGGACGATGCCATATGGGAAAATTCCGCCGCCAAGAGCGATTCGCCGCTGCGTGTTTTGGAAACTAAGGAACTCGGCCAGCGGATCCAGAAAACCCTCGACAGCCTGTCCGAAGAATACCGGCTGCTCCTCCTGCTCGTCGCCGACGGGGAATTGAGCTACGAAGAAATCGCCGCCCTGCTCGGCCAAACCGCCGATGCCGTGCGCGGTAAACTGCACCGCGCGCGAAAAACCTTTGCCGCCCGTTTTGAACAAACCGCCTGACACCTATGAAACAGCAATCCAAATTTTCGCCGGAACAGCAGCACGCCGAAACGCACTCGTCGCAGGCGCAAACCGGACGCGAATTCGTCACCGCCGAGGAACTGCTGCGCTTTGACGCCGCGCAGACCACCGTGCCACCGCAAATTGAAGAGCGACTCAAGCGCTCTACCCAAAATGCGGCGCCCGCACAACCACGTCCGTGGTGGAAAAATCTGTTCGGCCAATGATTGCATGAAAACCTTCTGGCAAAGTTTCGTCGCCCAGCTCACGCCCGGCGTGCGTACGCTGCTCCTTCTGTTGGCTGGCGTTTATGTGTCTGCCTCCATTGGTGGTTTTACCCACTCATTTGATTTGAAAATGTATCTGGCGGCTAGCGCAGCGCCGTTCTGGCATGGCCAAATCTGGCGCGTCGTCAGCTACGCGCTTTTGCCGAACGGCATTTTTGATTTCTTGATGAACAGCTTTGCGCTCGTGCTGCTTGGCGCGCAACTGGAACGGCACTGGGCACGCGGTCGGCTCTGGCTTTTCTGTGCCATCACCGCCGCCGGCGCAGGTCTGACGCACCTTTTCCTAGCGTCACTGCCGATGGTTGGTGCCGCGCCAGTGATGTTCGGACTGCTCATCGCGTGGGCGTTTGAATGCGGCCACCAGCCGGCGCAGTTTCCACTGTTCGGGGAAATGACCGTGCGCCAGATGGTTTTGATTTTTGCGCTCGTTAGCCTCGCTATCATGTTTTTCACTGCCGGCCTCGCGCGAACGGCCGTCATGGCGGCTGGCGGATTCACCGGCTGGCTTTACCTTTGGCTGAGGCACAAATGGCTAATGTCGCGTTCCGGTCGCGCGGTTCACTCGGAACGCATCAACCGTTTGGAATTATGATTTGCGCCGCGCCAAAAAATCCCCTTCGCACATCAACCCGCGCCGTTCTGGCGCGCGAACGCGCCCGGCTTGCGCGAGAGCTTCTGGCTGACTGCCGGCTGTGCGCGCATGACTGCGGGGTGAACCGGCTCGCGGGCGAAACCGGTCTGTGCCACGCCGGCGCTGAAGCCCGTTTTTTTTCAGCGCAAACCGAAGTGTCGGATGAACTGGAATTGATGCCGACGTTTTCCGTGGCGTTAAGTGGCTGCGATCTGCGCTGCGATTTTTGCATCACCGGCCAGGAAAGCTGGAATCCGCGCGCCGGGCTTGGCTTTTCGGCATCGAAAATCGCCGAACAGGCAAAGGCCGCGCTCACGCATGGCGCAAATGCCATCATGGTGCTCGGCGGCGAACCGACGATTCATCTGCCCGCCGCGTTGGAATTGGTTTCGGTGCTGCCGGAATCGGCGAAGCTGATTTGGAAAACCAATGCGCACGGCTCGGCGCAGGCCCGCGAACTGCTGGATGGAATTTTTGACGTGTGGTTGGCTGATTTCAAATTCGGCAATGACAGCTGCGCGCACCGCTTGGCGAAGACGCCGGATTACGGCCGCGTCGTGCGTGAAAATTTATTTTGGGCTAATGAACACAGTGAACTCATCGTGCGGCATCTGCTGATGCCCGGACATTTGGAATGCTGCTGGCGACCGGTGGCGGAATGGCTGGCGGAAAATTTGCCGGGCGTGAAAGTGAATTTACGCACCAGTTTCTGGCCGGCCTGGCACGCCCGGCGGCACCGCGAATTGTGTCAGCCAATTTTGCCAGCCGAAAGCCATCGCGCCTTTGATCTGGCGCAACGGCTGGGAATCAATTTAATTCAATGAACACCAAAACCGCCATGTCCGCGCGAACCGCCAACCAACACAGCGAATTTCTGATTTTGCCCGGCGGCGAGATTCTGGCGCATAACCTCACGCCAGCCATGGCTAAGATTTTATCCGAACTGGATCCCGACGACGAGCCAATGCGCCGCCGCGCGAACCTGCAGAAAACTTTTAAACATGAATTTTCAAACTGAAATCGAGACGCTCATCCGGGCGCGTTACCCCATCCTCTACATCATTTCCAGCGAGGAAATGCGTGTGCAAAACGTGATCGTCGAAATTGCCAAGAAGCGGCAGAAAAAAGTTTTTGAATGGAGCTACAGCACGGGCATCGTGCCCGCCGGCACGTCCATCCAGTCGCACAAAAACCGTAGCGCGGCGACGAAAGACCCGTTGATGGCGCTGGAGCAGGTCATCGAGCAGGTCGAGCCGGCGATTTTTATCTTCAAGGATTTTCACCCCTTCCTGACGAAAAATAATTTCGCCATCGTCCGCAAGCTGAAGGAAATCGCGCTGCATTTGAAAAACAGCTTCAAGACCATCGTGCTGATTTCGCCTACGATGGAAATCCCGACCGAGTTGGAAAAGGAAGTCACGGTGCTGAATTATCCACTGCCGTCGCGCGATGATTTGAGTGGGCTGCTGGACAAAATCGTCGAGGATGTTGTGCAGTTCAAGCAGGTAAAAATTGATCTCGATGACGCCGGACGCGAGCGGCTCTTGTCAGCAGCGCTTGGTTTGACGCTCGGCGAGGCGGAAAATGTTTTCGCTAAAATCATCGTTAAGGACGAGCGCTTGAGCGGCGACGACGTCAACGAGGTTTTCGCTGAGAAACAACAGATCATTCGCAAAAGCGGGTTGCTGGAATATTACACCACGGAAGACAGCTTCTCGAACGTCGGCGGCTTGGCCGTGCTTAAAGACTGGTTGGATAAGCGCGCGGCGGCGTTCGGCAACGAGGCACGCGAATTCGGTCTGCCCGCGCCGAAAGGCATTTTGATGCTCGGCGTGCAGGGCTGTGGAAAAAGTCTGTGCGCGAAGGCCGTGTCGAACCAATGGCAACTGCCGCTGCTGCGGTTCGACATGGGCCGGATGTTCGGCAGTCTCGTCGGCTCGTCGGAGGAAAATGTGCGCCGTGCCATCGCCGTGGCGGAATCGGTCGCGCCCGCGATCTTGTGGGTCGACGAAATTGACAAGGCGTTCGCCGGCTCGCAAGGCTCCGGCGCAACGGACGGCGGCACAACGGCGCGCGTGTTTGGCACTTTCCTGACTTGGCTTTCCGAAAAGACCGCGCCGGTATTTGTGGTGGCCACGGCGAATGACATTTCGCAATTGCCCCCCGAACTGCTGCGCAAAGGTCGCCTCGATGAAATCTTTTTCGTGGATTTGCCGAGCCTGGAGGAACGGCAGGAGATTTTCCGCATCCACATCGCCCGGCACCGGAGACCGGTTGAAAAATTCGATGTATTGGCGCTGGCGGAGGCCAGCAAGGATTTTAGCGGCGCGGAAATCCAGGAAGCCATCAATAGCGCACTTTACGACGCGTTTTACGACAAAGGCGACATCACGACGGCATCCATCCTCGCCGCCCTCGTGCAAACCGTGCCGCTGGCGAAGACGATGGACGAGCAAATCAACCGCCTGCGGAGCTGGGCGGAAGGCCGCGCCCGTAACGCCAGTGTGCCCCGCGAGGCGCACAAGACCAGCACGGTGCGGCGGATGGAACTGTGACTTGAACCGATATGGACTTTTTCTGGGTCAACGTTTTTGAATATTTCAAAGACCGCCGGTTTGCGCCGGTTTTCTTCATCACGCTGTCGATTTTGTTCGCCGGGCCCCTGGCGATCGGATTGCTTCTCGGCCTCCCTAATGCTGACGATCTACTAAAATACTGGCCCTTTGTCGTGGCGGTAATTGTTTCCACCGTGCTGATTTCCGTCTTGCGGGCGGTTCAGCGAGCACGGGCGCGGCGTAAGGATCGTTACAAAATTTCGCCTCTGTCGCGTGACGAATTGAACAAAGCCCGGTCAAAGCTAGTGAACAACAAACGCTGAACTAAATTATGAGCGCAGTCTGTATTTTGACACCGGTGGTCATCATGGCGTGGCCAGCCTTTAGCGCGGCGGTGGTGGCGGCAGCGAGTTCGCTGGGCTACCAGATCGCGGCGGAAGTCCATAGCCAGTATCCCGGCGAAACCGTTCGCAAGGAAACCAACGCCGTTCAGCTCGAGATTGAGCGCAGCGAGGTGGTGACGAATCAACTCGGCCGCGACCAGCGGATTTCCGTGACGCGCGAAGGCGTCACTATCACGTTCTCGCGCGACGCGCGCGGCAAGGCCTCGCTGTGCGTAACCGGCAGCGGCCACGGCGAAGCGGCGTTGCGCGCGCTGGGCGAGGAATTGAGCCAAGCCGTCGTGCAGCGCTACGTCTATCAGAAGCTGATGGACGAGATGCGGACGCGCGGCTTCAACGTGGTCGAGGAAGAAGTGAACGAAGACCGCTCCATCCGGCTGAAGGTTCGGCATTGGGAAAATTAATTTTATGCCTCAACGCGAATTCGACATCACCATCGGCCAGACCGGCGAAGTGGAATTGCACGTCAAGGGCTTCAAGGGCCGCGCGTGCATGGACGTCGTGAAAATCTTCGAGGAAATCGTCGGTGAAATGAAGTCGCAGCAGCAAACAAGCGAATTTTACGAGCCGGAAGAACAGGTGCAGTATCGCGTAGACCAGCGGCATTGATTTGCGTGGGCCGAAAATTCATACCCGAATCGCCGTCGCCTTTCTACCCGCCCCGGGCGCGGTGGTATTCTGCGTTCTATTATCTTGGCAACGCCGTCCGGCGGCGGCTGGCACTGGACCGGTTCGCGTTGCCGCGCGAAATGAAAGCCAGCGACCTGTTGCTGGGATTTTTTGTTCCGGGATTGGCCGTGCACCTCCGCGGACCAAGAATTTTAGGCCGCGCGGCGCTGGCGACGAGCGCGCTGCTCGTGCTTGTCTACATTATCTGCATCGGTTATCCCACGGCAAATCTCGCCTTTGGCCTGTTGCTTTCCATTCACTCCACCGGCTTTGTTTATTACTGCAATCCGGTACTGGCACACGAAACGTTTCCCAGGCGGATCGGTTTCACAATTCTGATGTTGCTCGGCCTGATGCTGCTGTTTTACTGGCCGGCGCGGAGCCTCATTCAAAACCATCTCTTCACGCCTCTCCGCATGCACGGCCACGTCATCGTGGTGCAACGGTTCCTGTCGCAGCAAACCGTGCCACGCGGTGAATGGGTGGCCTACTTGCCGGATGAAAATGACGTGGGCGAAAATTACCACGGCGGCACGGTCTGGTTGCGCAGCGGCCTTTGCTTCGCACCGGTGCTCGCCGTGGCGGGCGACACTGTGACGTTCTCGACGAACGGCTTTTCCGTCAACGGCGGTTTCTGCCAAACCAACCAGCCATATATGCCAATTTCTGGCGAAACCGTCGTGCCGGAAAATCATTGTTTCATTTGGCCAAACCTTTATATAAGCGGTCATGGCGATGTCGGCGATGCCCGCATCACGAGCGCGTTGATGGGACTGGCCGACGTAAATAAAACCAATTTTTATGGCCGCCCCTTTCGCCAATGGTTTTGGCGAAAACAAACATTACCATGAGCCGTTTCATCAACCTTGAATTCGAAGGCGAGTCAGACCACCAGTGGCCGCCCGGCGAAAAGACCCTCGCCAAAGACGAGGCCTATTACCTCGCCGAGGCGCGCACGGCGTTTGAGGGCGGCAACTATGAGCAGGGGCTGCGGTTCTATTCAAAAGTTTTGGAATTCAATCCCAAGAGCGCCGTCGCCTGGACCGGCCAGGTGCGAATGCTCATCGAGTTGGGCGAATATCGTGAAGCAAAATTGTGGGCGGATAAGGCGCTCGAACGCTTTCCGAACGAGCCCGAACTCCTCGCCGCCAAGGCCGTCGCGCTAGGCCGCAGCGGCGATTTGCAGGGCGCGCTGGCCTTCTCCGACGCATCCATCGAGGAGCGCGGCGACACACCCTACGTCTGGCTCGCGCGCGGGGACGTGCTGCTGGCTAGGGCGGAACCGCGCGCAGATTATTGTTTTGAGAAAGCGTTGCTTTTGGCACCCGGCGATTGGTTCATCGCGTGGCTCGCGGCGCGCGTCCGTTATTTTTACGAGCAGTTTATTCTGGCGTTGCAATGCATCCAGAAGGCGTTGGAACTGAATCCCGGCCATTTTCTGCTCTGGCTGGAACAGGGCCGCTGCCAGCAGGCGCTCGGCCTGATTTCCATCGCAGAACATTCCTTTACGCAGGCGCGGCAGTTGAACAAAAACTGCCTCGAGGCCGACCACGCGCTGAGCAAAATTTCGCAAACCGGATGGTTCACGCGCTTTCGCGGCAAACTACGGGAATTATTCAGAAAATGAACTCCGAAAACCTCAACCGCCTGCTCTCCACCGTCAACGACTACGGTGCGTCCGATCTGCATCTCGTCGTCGACGTGCCGCCTGCCTTCCGCGTAAACGGCGAAATCATCATCGCCGACGAAGACGCGCTTACTGAAGCAGAAATCACCGAAATGGCCCTCGGCCTGATGAACGAACAGCAGCGCGCAAAGTTCGAGGCGGAATGGGAATTATGCATCTCCATTTTGCACAGTGTTGCCGGTCGGATTCGTGCGACCTTTTACCGGCGCAACAACCATCCCGAAATGAGCCTGCGCATCTGCGGCGAAAAGGTCTCCACGCGTCACGAACTCGGATTGCCGGAAAGACTCGATGAACTCGCGCGCAAGCCCAATGGCCTCATCCTCATTACCGGTCCCACCGGCGCTGGCAAAACGACCACCTTGAACTATCTCGTAGACCTCATCAATAGTGAGCGCCGCTGCAAAATCGTCACCATCGAGGATCCGGTGGAATTCGTCCACGAAAACAAGCGTGCCATTGTCGTTCAGCAGGAAGTTCTCACCGATGTGCGCTCCTTCAACCGCGCGCTCATCCACGTTTTGCGGCAGGACCCGGATGTCATCGTTGTGGGGGAAATTCGTGACCACGAAGCTATTTCCACCGCGTTGACGGCAGCGGAAACCGGCCACCTCGTCCTTGCCACCATGCATTCTCCCAATGTTTCCAATGCGTTGGAACGTATCGTTGGCGTCTTCGAAGGCAGCGCGCAAAAACAGATCGTATTGCAGCTCTCCAATTCGCTTCAGGGCATCATCGCCCAGGATTTGTTGCCGGCTGCCGACCGCACACGCCGCATTCTGGCTTATGAACTCCTGATCGCCACCGGCGCCGTGCGCAATCTCATTCGTGAAAACCAGCTGCACCACTTGGAAAACACCATCCAGATGAGCCGCAAGGAAGGCATGGTCCTCATGGATAATTATCTCTACGACCTCTATTGCAAATGCGCCATCAGCTACGACACGGCCATCAGCCGCGCCCGCCATCCCGACCGCATCAGCAAAAAATGACCCCAGCCCGGCGTTTTGGTCCTAATTTAAATATCTTTAGTAGATCCTGGATTCATCTGGAATCAACCCCGTTCACGATCAAAGCCATCTCGGAATATAAAGATTTCGTTCGGCTCATTTGAGCATTGACCGAAAAGATGTAGCAATGAGCAGCGAGGATTTTTGGTTTTGTCGAGGCTTCAGCGAAGACGCAGTTTGGATTTCCCTGGAAATCAGGTATTCTAGCTGGCAGAACACATGACAACCAATGACACGTTGGCCGCAGGCATTTTTTTATTGAGAAATTGCTTTAACCTCTTATTGGTGGCCAGTCTTTTGCCATCGGCTGTTGGTTGCGCCACGCATCACTCTATCAAACCGCCGGAATCCCAGGCCGTGTCTGCCAATTCATCTGGTTCCGAGGCATTAAAACCCGAAAATACGCAACCCTACACCGTGCCGGCCGGTTGGCAACTGGTCTGGAATGACGAGTTCGATGGCACAACTCTGGATACCAACAAGTGGACCGCTTACGTGGGTAACACGACCGGCGGAAATGTGTATTACACCCGGCGGCCAAAAAATGTATACGTCGCCAACGGTCTGCTCCACCTCGTTGCCCGACATTGGGGCAGCCACGGTTACTCTTATACCTCTGGCCAGGTGCGGACCGAATTCAAATATTCGAAAAAATATGGGCTGATCGTAGCCCGGATTCGGATGCCGGCCGGATCCGGCTTCTGGCCGGCGTTCTGGTTGCTCGGGACAAACTACGATCCCAAAGCCCAATGGCCGCACTGCGGCGAAATTGACATACCGGAGAGCGCCGGGGGTTCGCCCACTTGGGTGCAAGGGACCATTCATAATGCCGACGTCAACGGCCAGGATACCTATCAAACCCTGAAATACTACTTCCCGACTCCCGGCGATACGGTCACCAACTTCCACACCTACGGGATTCTGTGGACGAGCAACTCGATCACCTGGCAGGTGGATGGCCTTGATGCGCAGACGTGGACGAATTGGGGAGCGGCCAGCGGTACTAATGCCTTCCCGGTGCCCTTCAACCAGCCGTTTTTCTTCCTGTTGCAACTGGCGGTTACCCGGCCCGGTGGTTACGGTGGCTCGCCCAATGCCCGAACGCCGTTCCCCAGCGAGGTGCAGGTGGATTATGTGCGGGTCTATGATCGACCGGCGGCGACAACGCCGGGGAGCGGTGCGAATCCGGGAAATCACCAGCCTGCGCAAATCCCTCCACCAATTTCTGCAACCCTTCCCGCGTCGGCAAAACCTTAAAACCCGATTTATGAAACAGAGAAAACTTGGCAACTCGGGATTAACCGTGTCAGCGCTCGGCTTGGGCTGCATGGGCATGTCGGAATTCTATGGCTCGCGCGATGACCAGGAATCCATCGCCACCATCCATCGGGCGCTCGATCTCGGCATCAACTTCCTCGACACCGCCGACATGTATGGTTGCGGGATCAACGAAGTCCTGGTAGGGAAGGCCATCAAGGTGCGCCGCGCGCAAGTGATCCTGGCCACCAAGTTTGGGAATGTCCGGGGTGAACAAGGACAATTCATTGGCGTGAATGGCCGGCCGGAATATGTCCGCCAATGCTGTGATGCGAGTTTGCAGCGGCTCGGCGTCGGGCAGATCGACCTTTATTACCAGCATCGCGTTGACCCCCAGGTGCCCATCGAAGACACCGTCGGGGCCATGAGCGAACTGGTTCGGGCTGGCAAGGTGCGTTACCTCGGTCTTTCCGAGGCGGCGCCGGCCACGATTCGCCGTGCCGCCAAGATTCATCCCATCGCCGCGTTGCAGACCGAATACTCGCTGTGGTGCCGGGATGTGGAGGCGGAGATATTGCCCACCTGCCGGGAGCTGGGGATTGGCTTTGTGCCTTACAGTCCTTTGGGTCGCGGCTTTCTGACCGGGAAAATCCAGAAGCTCGACGATCTGTCGGCCACCGACTGGCGCCGGCATGGACCACGTTTTCAAGGCGAAAACTTTGATCGCAATCTGACCATCGTTCATCGCCTCGCCGCCGTTGCTCAACGTAAAAAGTGTCAGCCCGCTCAACTGGCTTTGGCCTGGGTGTTGGCCCAAGGCGAAGACATCGTGCCCATCCCCGGCACCAAACGTCGCACCTACCTTGAGGAAAATGTGGCCGCCCAGCAAATCGAACTGAAAGCTGAAGAACTCGCGGAGTTCAACCGGATCGCGCCGGTGGGCAGCACTGCTGGTGCCCGTTATCCCGAACCGGGCATGGCCGCAGTGAACCGTTGAAGGTTGCCCCTCCCTCTCCGCCATATTCGGGGAGGGCCGGGGTGAGGTGTCGTTTTTCAGTGCAAAACATTTCGGCGAAACGCCCTTTGCTGGTCGTTTCGCCCCTCCAGAAAATCTGATGCTCCGCGCACCCGACCGCGCCAAAGCGCCAGCGCTCTGGACTCCATTCCCCTCGACGCGCCGGAACCAATGAAATAAAACCCTTTCATGCCTGCCATGCTTGACCGCATTTTGAGAACGACGTAATAGTTAGGCCGCATTCGCGTCATGAACTTCATGGTTTTTCTCTTCGTTTTCACCTTCGGTGTATTGGCGATTGGCTCGTATTTGGCTTTTCATGCGCCAGAGTATCTTATTGTATTATTTCCAGTGTTATTAATCGGCGCGGCTGTGTTTGTTGTTTTAGGTGTTTGGCGAGCGATTATAAAGGGCAAGTTGCCGGGGAAGTTTGGCAGAATTACATATCGACAGGAATCACCCATCGGATTTTGGATTCAGGTTGCCACTTATATTTCGATAGCCGTTTTTTTGTTTTTTAACGGTTTAGCATTGCTTGGGCTAGCTCCGCATTGGTTTATTGCGTTGTTGCGGAGTATGCATTCCCACCATTAGATAGAGATTAGGACCATGTGGTTCAACGCGGCCAGTCATAGCCACGCCAATTCGCCCCCTTTTTAGGTTTCAGGTTTCCGCGTCTCAGCTTTCCCCTAAAGCCCCCTCCATTTCCTCATCGTGATCGTCCGCACCTTCGTCGCCACCAGTTAACGCAGTATTTTTTTCGCCCGGACCGCATTTTTTGAAAGATTGGCGTTTTTCTCACGTATTGTAGCTAGGGGCAATGAATTTGCCCCGGCCATGAACCCAGATCCTGAGATCGACCCGGCTTGCCGAGCCCGACCGTCTACGCGGATTATCACCCAGGAATTCGCCGAGTGCCTGTCCGATCACCCGGATTGCGACTACCGGCTGGTCCACGACGACGTTGTTTATTGCTTCCATCCTGCTCGCCATCAGATCATTGCTCAGACGCCCGCCTCGTAATCTAAACCTCCGCCTAACCGGACGGCAAATTCGTCCACCTGGCGGGTGCGCTCGGTCAGAAGCACTGGTGAGCACCCAGCCTTAAGGGCGCGTGGCAAATCAACCCGGATGAGCCACGCACGATCGGGAAACCTCGGCGGAAGATTTTTTATTTGGCAGGCAAATCTAGCCGGAGATTTTGCCGGATTTGCTTGCGCCAGTCGTTCATCACGTCCGCCTGTTTCGCGTAGTCCGGCCACTTTTTAACCGCCGTGCATACTTCGTCCATGATTGCTTCGGCGCGGCCACGTTTCATAAGCGCGATCTTGGCGCAGGCGCGAAAATCAGCCAGCATAAATCCGTCACGTTTGCCATTCATTGTCATCTGGTGGCGGTCAGTCCAGCTCCCTGAAGGATTGTAACTGTACGTCACATCAAACGCCGGTGCGAGCGACCAGCGGCCGGTTTTATCCATCAGAAAGGCTATGTTTTTGACGTGATCATCCTGATTGCGGGCGACGATGTTGAACGCCATCCGACGGAATTGTTCCTCCACGTCGGCCATCGGCAGGTTCAACTGGCGAATGGCGAAGAACGCCTGTTCGTAGGCATGCGCTCCCGCCTGATTGAAATCGAAATGGGCCAGTGCGCAGAGTGATTGCATGTGTAATTTCTCACCGCCGTCCAACCGGTCAAACCGACGGGTCATGAAATGCCGCCGTCCGTTTTCCTCCAGCAAACGGCATTCGCTCATGTTAATTCCCGCCGCCTTGGCCATCAGGTAGTAGGCGTATTCAATTGCGCCGTAACCTTTGGGATCTTCCAGCTCTTTGTCCTTGTTGCCCGTGACGCCATCAAACTTCAACAACCAGTAATCAAAGCCTGCCCCGGCCGCGATCTGGCCGGAACGCACTTCATTGGTCTCCCGGTTCCACGCGATGACCGCCTTGGCCCGGGCACCGCCGGCCGAAGTGCCAACCCGTAAGATGTCATTAAGTGCATTTTTTCGGCGCTCACTGGCAAAAGTCGCTTTTAGGTTTTTGCGATGGCTTAGCACCTCCGAGGCGAGCTTGACCAAGGCATCAATCTCGATGTGCATTGCCGGTTGTGGTTTCGGGCCGATCGCCGGGGCGAATTCCAGCGCGCCCATCCCGCGCGAACCGGTGTAGCAAAGACGTTCCACCGCATTGAAGCTTTCAGACTTCCGGCCTTGCGTGGCCAGCCAGGTGTCAATCAGTGCATTGCCGAACTTGTCTGGGAGCGAATCGGCGAGCAGACCGGGCAGACCGTGAAAGGTAACGGGCGGCAAATCCGGGAAAACATACACGCGCCCGCTTAACGGCATGGTGATGGGCGAAACTTCAATACCGCTCCGGGCAAAGGCCGGATCATACTCAAAGGCGGCGAAGCGGCCACCCTCTTCCAGGGAGACGGCACCGATGGTGCGCCCCCACAATTTGACCTCTGCCAGGCTCATGCTTCATTTCCCCATTGCCATTTTTTTGGAGCCGGTTTTGCGGCTTTGGCTTTCGAGGCGCGCTTGCGCTGTTTGCCGCCGAGTTTCAATTGTTCGACCGGACTGGGCAACGGCTCCGGCACGAGCCGGTCAAAATGCTCGGTCAAATCTAGCACGCGGCATACGCGGATGAACCCGGACAATTGGGGTGATACGTCGCCAGATTCCAGACGCTGAACCGTGCGCTTTGAGACGCCGGCCTGCTCCGCCAGTTGGGCTTGTGTGAGGTTACGTTCGAGCCGCACCCTGGTCAGCCGGCCGCCCAACTCGGTCAGAATGGCAGCATCGGTGGCTTGTTTTGTTATCTTCATAACGCGCCATATATGACGCATAAAAGCCAATATGTCAAGTAATGCGCCATGTATGGCGCTTTGTTTTTAGCTGCTCATGTCGAACCGGCCTTGGCAGCGAACACTGTGAATCGGCCATAACGAAAAAAGCGAGCCGCCCCGTATCCGTGTGACGCTGACCGCTACAGCGGAACTGCGATGGCCAATAGGCGTTGGCTCCGGCGACTCTCGTTAGCCATTCGCGGCCTCCTCGCGTCGAATCTCACGCTGCTTGCGTCTCAATAAAATCAATGCCAAATACATCGCGCAGACAAATAATCCTGTCCCGGAATTCTTGAAATACGAATAATCCAAAGCTGAGTAAATGAGGATGCCAAGCAAGAAAGCAACGCCAGCTCGAATCGTGAAACGACGCTCGCGTCTTCCCTTAGCTCTTTTGGCGACGAAATATGTCGCAACCAGCCAGCCAACTATCAGAAGAACCAAAACCGCTATGCCTTTGATGAGCTTTGTATTCATATTTTTGTGACGTGTGTGCGATGCCTAGCAGCTGAGCCACGCGAGAACTGAACCACATAACAACTCGCGACTTGTCGGCAAATCCGAAGCGCTCAACTACGTTAGATGCTCCGGCGACTGGTTAGGTGCGTGCGTCTGTTTCATCTGTTTGCTTGTCTGTAAAACAAATCAACCTTAAAGGCTTAAACTTAGATACAAACCAGAAACTAATGGTAAATGTGATGCAGAAAATGAATGTAGCGATCAATGTCGCAACACTGCCGTTAAATATCGCCAGCCCCAATCCCGCAATACCAGTGTAATACATACCTTTCTGATGAACTGTATGCTCTCCAAACAAAGCCAATAAACCAGATAGCAATGAAAAGCTGAAAATGGGAATGCTAACACCGATGAAGACAATCTTGCATATCGTATGAAATGTAAAACGCCTGATAACTATCGTCCGCACCACTGGATAATCTGGCTCTTTTGTAAAAGTCTCACCTGTCAATGGCGTCTGATCAACCGGACAGACAGATATATTGTCGGGATATTCGTTTCCGCAGTTTGCGCATTTCTTCATAGTGAAATATCAAATAAGCACCTAGACAGTATGGCTGGCGATGAAAGTGAAACAGGTGTCTGCTCTCCGGAGTAAACGTGGGTTGCACCGCGTGAACGGTGCCGAGCCACAGGTTGTGGGACTCACGCCCCAGACACCAGACATTAGGAAAACAGAAACCATGAAGACATACATATACTGCGCCAACCGAAACCTGTCGAGCCGCAAAAATCAAGCCGTACACCCTGCCCGAAACCCGTTCCCCCGGTGGCCCCAGCCGGCCATTGCGGACGAATGGAGACAATGACCAAAGGGCCGGTCTTGTTCATCGGGTTGGATGTCCATATCTGCTGTCTGCTTCCATGTTCCATGATCCAGTGTCATCGCGTCTTTTAGCCACGGAAACACTCGATACTTGTAAAGCGTGCCCATAACAAGACCGCCGAATCCCATGAGCAGGATTTGAAATGGTGAGAAACTATATTTCATGTGCGCGAAGTCCCCTATCTAAACAATAAATACACTTCGGTTACGATTGTTTCAGGCGGATGCACATGACGGCAATATCAAAGCGATGGCAATAATAATAATCACAATCACGATAATCGCGACGGGCCCAGTCACTGGCTTTACAAAAACAAAACTGAATAGATCAGAAATAGTTGATAATACTTTACGCATGAAGGCGGCTACGACGATTTGATAATTCAGATTCTCATTGCCGAATCCTGATATTTTTATGTTGTGGAAATGAACACCGTGGCGACTCACCAATCTTGCCTATGTAATATTCACCACCTTGCGGGCATTGCCGCAACTTCCCATGGAAATATGGAAGAAGCTGCTCCTTGTTAACAAAAGTGCCATTTGTCAGATTATCGTCCTCTGCAAGTAAGGCCTTTGCGAGTGATATCTCCTTAAGTCTTTCGTTGCACACAATCATTGAGTTTCCCTTTGGCCGATAAAAAGCGGGCAAAAATACCGCTACAATTCCCATAAGTATCAACAAAATTGACAACAATCCGCAAATCCGGTTCGCTACTGAGCCCATGCCTAAAGCGGAAAATGCCAGCAAGAGAACTGGCCCGAACCAGACAAAAAACAACCACAAAATAAATCCAAATAAAGAAAAAGAAACGCCGTAATGAAAGCGCAATAAATTAGTCGCGGCAAGACCAATCAATAGCCAAATTAAAGCTATAAAACCGTTCAACTTAGTATTAAATCTCGGCCATATCATAAGATATCGCACACATCCCGCTGAATGTAGCTACTGAGCCGCCGGCCTGCGGCCCGAACTGCTACGGAAAAGACAGCGCCAACGGCGGGCTCCGGCGACTTAGGCGGCTGGTATTTTAACTCTAAACACATAATGATAAATGCAACCGAACTGATGACAGCTACTCCAAGCGCAACTCTATCAACCAGCGCAAACCGTGTCCTCTCGCCTCGCCGAATGACCACAAGCATACAAGCTACAAACACAACAACAAAGCCGCCGATATAAAATATCGCTCCCCAAATCCAATGAACTGACTTTAGCGTGCCGTGCTGAAAATGAACGCCAAAAATAATGCTGGCCGCATATGACAGCAAACTCATCGGCAATAATCCCCAAGAAAGTATGCTCGGCGAAATGTTCATGGTTTGTGGTGCGAAGCCGCCTAATGTAAAAAGCCGGTCCTCCGCCGTCTAGCGATGCGAACCGCGCCAGCGGTGCGGCCAGCGCCAGAGGCGGGCTCCGGCGACTTAGGTGGCAAAGTCATCTGCTAGTCAAAAATACTAAAATGTATGGTGCGAGAATCAAAGCCAACGCCAACCAAGATAAAACTGCCGGCTTCTCTCTGCGAAAAATACTGGCAACTGCTAAAATCAATCCAAGGCCGCCGCAAATTCCGGCCAACAAAACTCGATTCATGCCGTGTCGGCTGTCTGAACCTTGTGGGACTGACGACAGCAAATAACCCAAAAGAACCAATGCCAATGATAAAAGCGCGCAGATGGCTTTGCGATGCTTGGTTTGTGTCGAGTCGCTCATATCTTGCCACCTAACTATGAGGTAGACCGCGTTTTTCGGATCATCATGGCTGGCATGAAGGGATTTTATTTCATCGCCGACGGGCCGTCAAGTGCGAAGCCAGATGATCCCGCTAGCAGCGCGAGGCCGCAGCGCGCCCAGACTGCCCGCCAGCGCGCCGGAAGCGCGCCGGCCGATGATCCCGTCAGGGCGGCGCGGACGGGCACGGAAATCTGCCGTAAATCAAAGCGAAAGTGCGGTTGAACCATAGTGCGCGATAGCCAATCTTGCACATAGCCTGCACATAATTTCAGGCTTTCCGATTCTGAAAAACCTCACAAAAACCGCATAAAAAAAGGCTTTTTCTTAGGTTGGTGCCGGTGGTGGGACTCGCACAAATCGGCCGAGTTTTTACTACTCAACTACTACCGCCCTACTACCAGAAACGAACTGCTTCATAACTGACGAACGCCCCTAGATTCAGACGTGTTTGCACTTTTGTCAAGCACTCGAACATTACGCATTTAATACCAAAAAGTTACTCGCCAATTACTCGTTTATCACCCTTTCACTGGCACTTTCACTGGCACTGAATCATGCGATCTACACTCGGTTAAATTGCGCTTCCCACTCTTTCAATGCCGCCATAATGGCGTTGAATTCCGGCGGTTCGCCGAAGAACATTTCCTGCATCCGCGCGTAATCTTCGCGCAACGCATTGACGCGATGTTCCGGTGGGGAAATCTTTATCTGTCTTTTTGTCGCCTCTCCGTATTTGGCCCACGATGATTTGAAGAACAAATTTTTGTGCTGCGCAACGCGCTCCAGCAACTCCAACCGTTGCGTGGCTGCCGTTGCGACGCCTCTGTGGATCAGTTCGTAGAAGTCGCAGTAGTGCCGTGAGAACCGGTCGGGCATCGCCTTGTCTGCCGGACGATGAAATTCAGCGTGCAGGATGGTTGCCTTCTCCCAAAAAGTTCGTTCGACGGACAGCACCTTCACGGCGCAACTGGTCTCCCGAAACGCCTGGGGAAATTCCTCGGCCACATACGGCGCGACGGACTTCGACTCACACGGCCAATGATCCGCCCGCGCGCCCATTTCGATCTTCACGGTTTGACGCACATACGCGACACCAGCCACAGGCCACGCCGAGGGATAATCGAAAAGCAAAGTTTGGCCGTCCGGGTCATTGGCATCGGCGCGCAGCGACCACGCCTCACCGCCGCGCACCTTGGATCGGATGACCGCCTCCAGCGCCGGTTGTAGTTCGTTCGCAATCTTCTGCTGGCAGGCAACCCGCAGCGCATCAATCCGCCGCTGTTTCTCCTTGTTGCTGCCACCAGCCTCCGGTTCGTTGTCGCCGCCGAATCCCAGGAAACCCCGGTCAATCGAAACGTCAATGTCCTCGGAGAACCGCTCGATGACTTTGAAGACTTTCGACAGCGACGTGCCGCCCTTGAAAATCAGATGTTCCCCGATGGTCGGCAATGTGAACAACTGCTTGAGCGTCCAGCAAACCCAAAAGTCCTTTTCGAGAATTTGCGGACTCAATTGTCTTTTCGACGCGGCCTGTTCAAAAGCCAGACGGCGATCTTCCACGCTCGATTGTGCAAATGCGTCCATGTTCGTTCAGGGTTTCTTTGCCAGACGCCGCATGATGTCACCGATCCACGCCGGAGCGTAGGTCAAGTCTTTCAACAACGACTTGGTATCTGCATCCGCCATTTTGCTTTTCATCCGGGAAATCGCCCGGTCGTCCACATGCTTCTTTCCCATGTAGCGCAGCGCCTGAATGACCAGGCCGCTCAATCTTCCGGCGGTCGCCATGTTTCGCGGCGAGGTGCGTTTGAGGATGATTTCCGAACGGCCGATTTTCACCCGCTTCGCCCGCCCGTCGGTCAGGAAAACAATTTTTGCCGGCACTTGGTCGGACAGGCCAAGCAGGTTCGCCGCATAAGCTCCCGACGGTTGAAATCGTGTTGAGTCTTTTCCGGCCAGAACTTTGGCCACGACCTGCGGGCTGGGAAACATCATGCCGTAAGTGGGATGCTGCTTTGGGTAGTCATATAGCCCACGGGTCAACCGGCGGATCGTTCCGGCCTTGGCCAGTCGATGCAAAACCACGTCCACGGCCCGCCGGCCTCCCAAGTCAAGGAATTGGGTTGGGGTGAACACCGCACCCCTGCCGCTGCCGTATATTCTGCTAACAATGCTTTTATCAATGGTTTGCACGGTATAATGCAGTTCGGTTCTGTAAGATAAACTGCCCTGTATTTCTTACACGAAAACAGCCCAATTGTTCAAGCTTTTCCTCTTCGACACGCACCAAACCTCGAATTATTTGAGGAATTGTGCAGCTCAATTTGAGCCGCTCGCGGGTTGCGATTCCTGTTTCGTGACTTCGGTGACGACAATTTCGAGAATCACTGGCTGACCATCCGCAATCAAAGCGCGCTGGCTGCCCGGCAACTTTGTCAGGAGGGACAATTCCATCCGTTGCATCGCTGTCTCAATGCGGCGCAATGCCTGGACGCCAGCAAACGCGATTGAACTGCATTGAACACCCTTTTTTGAAGTCAGGCGGAAACAAATATGACGGGTCTGATAATTATGGCGACGTTACCCGCAGACGTTACCCTTTGTCCTATTGCCAGTCGCCATGTCTCACAAAACAATTGATTCTATTGACTATTATCAAGTTGGTGCCGGTGGTGGGACTCGAACCCACACAACTATTTCACGCTTCAAGAATGTGCATTTTATTGGCATTTATGCGTAATGAAGCATAGTGAACACTTTTGATTTGCTTACGTTTTGCTTACAGTGTAGTTTGTTGGCATGGCATGGATTTATAAGCGTGGTGAAAAATGGTGGATTGGCTGGCGCGCTCAGGACGGCAAGCTGGTTCAAAAATCACTTAAGACAACGAAAAAAGCCGACGCTGAAACCGAACTCGCGCAACTTGGTTTAATTGAGCAGGCGCACGCGGCCAAGGCGGTCACTTCCGATTTTATCAACGCTATCACCGGCAAGAAGGCCGAGCGCAAGAAAACCGTGACCGATTACTTCGATGCCTGGCTAACGAACGCTAGGGCGCATCTCACGCACGGCACGGTTAAGAAATACGAACAGCTTGCCCGCGAATTTAGGGCGCACGTCAAAGCCGACGCCGCGCCGATTTTGATGGAAGATATCACCGCTGATCATGTCCGCGAATACCTCACCGTCAAGCGCACGGCGACGACGCACGAAACCACCCGAGGCTTTCGGCGGATTCTTTCCAGTATTTTTTTACAGGCTCAAAACGAAGGTCAGACAACCCGCAACCCCGTTGCGCTCGCCAAGCTCCCTAAGACACTCACGAAGGAGACCGGCAAGCGTGCGTTCACGCTGGCGGAAGTTAAACAGCTTCACGACAAGTCAACTCCGTTTTGGCAATGGATGATCCGCACGGCGTTTTTTACCGGCTTTTCCATGGGAGACCTGGTGACACTCCGCCGCGTGAACGTGGATCTGAAACACAATACAATCAGCATCAAACGTCGTAAGACCGGCCGGCCGGTAACGGTGCCAATCAGTGACAGCATGGCCGAATCGTTAGAAGAACTGTGGCCTGCCAAATCGGAAGATTATTTTTGGCCGGCTGAGGCGAACAGGTATTTGACGACCGGCGCATCTTCATTCTCGCAAAGCTTCCATGACATTATGGCTGCATGTGGCTTGGTTGAAGCGCGGCCGGAAGGCGGAAAGGTTGGCATAGGGAAAGGACGCGCCACCAAGCGCAGCGCTTCTGGCGTGGGCTTCCATTGCATGCGTCACACCTTCGTATCTAATTTGAAAATATCTGGTGCAATGGACAGCGTAGCAAAAGAACTTGCCGGACACGGATCGTCGGCAATCAGCGCCGTTTACACCCACTTGCCAGCCAAAACCCTTTCAGACGCAATCAGTCGCATCCCTGACTTTTCACCGAAACTGGTACACACAAATGAACGCGCCCGCAAAACAACGCGGCGTCGGCGTGCCAACACCCCCGCGCGTACTCCGGCATTGTTGCAGCAGACAACAGGAGCATCGAAATGAAAAAGAGTAAACCGGAAAAAATCAAAAGTATGCCGCACCAGCCATCCCCTTCAGAAAAGGCTGCGACCCGCCGGCTGGCGCGCATGGCTGACGGAATAGTGAAATCTGCCACGCAGAAAAGATCGGGAGCAAAACCTGCGCTCCATCTGTTACGCCCGCTAAATAGCCCGGCGTTGACCATTCCAAGGGGCAAGGATCGTGCGCTGACACAGTCAGGCATGCTGCAACAGGCTCTCGCACTGAATCGCCCGGGCGGTGAAACCCCAAAAATAGTTTCGGGGTTTCGGATGCAACTGGATCAAGCCTTGGACTCAACTGGCCACGGTGTCGTGATTGAAAAACTGCTGCCGTTTGCGGCCAACGCGCTTGAACGAGATCTTTTTAACCTGATTCATGAAACCAAGCCGGAGTTATTTGCGGAATGCAGCGATCCGCTCAAGGCTCTGTTGCAGTTGAGAATTCTGTATGTCCCGATGGTTTGCCGTGGCCTTCTCAATCATGAGATCGAAAAGAACAAGTCTGAAATGCTTTGGCTTGGCGCACTGAGTGCATATTCAGTGGCTTTTGAGCGGACGCTACTTGAACGCATGTACTCGGCTGCCAGCAAAGCTCGATTCGCAAGCAAAGACTCCAACAAAATCAAAAACTGGGCCGCAAGCGAATTAGGTGGAACGATATTCAGGTGGTTCGACAAGGCTGAAAAAGATTTTAAATTTTGGCTTTCACGATTTGATCAGTGGCTTGAGTACGCAATGCGGTCGCTGGATCATTATTATGGGTGTCAATCGATTGACTATCGGCGAAGGAAGGGGAAAACGAAGGTGGCGGCACAACTGGGGATTTTGAAAAGCCTGGGTGCGATACCTGATGCATATGTCGCCGATTTATTGGAGGGTGTAATGGCGGACAGCCAAACACGTCAAATGTTCCGTAAAAACGCAAAGAAACGCCCGACCACACCATCTAATATTGAATTTGAACATTGGCTGATCGAGTGTTGGCCGCTGGTATTGGGCTATGGCTGGAACTATCTTGATTTAAAGAGGGCTGCCTCCCTGCGGTTTCCTGATTTGTCGCAAGAAAAACTTTCTGAGGAGATCCTAGCTCTCAAAGATCGCTGCAAGAAACTTGGTTTAAAACTCGGCCGTGGAAGTAAAAAGGTTGGACGACCGACAAAGAGTATGGTATTTGTTAATCCGCTTCTGTACCAAGTGGCCTTGATGATCGACGGGCTGGAAGATTCGGAATGGTTTTTTGGTAATACGAAAGCTGGCTTCAAGACCTTTGCAAGTCCTTCGGGGCAGGACTAACCGCAAAATTCTTACCCCCATTTTCGCCCGGCAGCTTTGAGAGCATGGGCGCATGTCAAATAATGCGTTCATACGAAATCATAATAGCTCGTCCGAGCAAAACCACCAAGACGACCAGCAGGCAGTTTCTTCATTCGCCCACGGTGGGGCGACGCCCTTAACGAGATTCATCGATCTGCTAAAGGAAAAGGAATGCTTTCCGTCCCAGTCGGGCGGCGGCTGGTCTTCATTGTGCCCGGCGCACGACGATAACAATCCAAGCCTGAGCATCAGTGAAGCCGCAGACGGCAAGGTGCTGCTCCACTGCCACGCGGGCTGTGAGGTCGACGCCATCGTTGAGACCCTCGGTCTGACGATAGCCGATCTGTTCCCCGCAAAAAAGCCGCGTAACAGCAACGGCGGCCAAATCGTCAAGACCTACGACTACCTGGACGAGTGTGGAAACTTTCTTTTCCAAGTGTGCCGGTACGAACCGAAAGGTTTTCGGCAGCGCCGGGCCGACGGTGCAAGTGGGTGGACCTGGAGCGTCAAGGGCGTCCGCCGGGTACTCTACCGCCTGGCAGAGGTGGTCAATGCTGTGCAGCGCGGTGAAGTCATCTACGTTTGCGAGGGCGAGAAGGATGTTGAGGCCATGGAAGCGCACGGGTTCGTGGCGACGTGCAACTCCGGCGGTGCCGGCAAGTGGCACGACGAATATAACGAATTCCTGCGCGGTGCAGACCTCATAATCATTGCTGACAAGGACGAGGCCGGACGGAAGCACGCGAAGCTGGTGTCTCAAAAACTAAGCGGCATAGCCAACTCAGTCCGTACCGTCGAGCTTCCGGATCGCGACGGGAAACCAGTAAAGGATGCGTCCGACTGGTTTGCGGCGGGCGGCGTGGCTGAAGAACTTGTTGCCATTATTGACGCCACGATGATAGCCGGCGCCCAGACAGCGGCCGGACAGTTCGGACAGGTCGGACAGGTTTTGGCGACTCCCTCCAGAGAAAATTCAGATTCTGCAGACGTCGGTGGCCAAGATAAATCCGGACAGCCCGGACAGGACGGACAGACTCCAGCTACTTGGTTTCAAGAAAAATATCCCACTTTGACAAGCGAGTACGGCGATGCCGTCCTGGAGAAAATCGAAAAAAATGGCATCATAACCGTTCGCGACATCAACGAGGATTTCCTGGCCTCCACGCTCGGCTCGAAAGGTACACCTGACGCACCGACCGTGTTCGTGGC
>Ga0302275_10000088_pt1 | contig 95430 bp, 92 predicted proteins | sample III_Bog_N2_2_FD_200229 | JGI IMG/M metagenome (GOLD analysis project Ga0302275, IMG submission 200229) | Peat permafrost microbial communities from Stordalen Mire near Abisko, Sweden - III_Bog_N2_2 | ecosystem: Environmental > Terrestrial > Soil > Wetlands > Peat | place: Sweden: Abisko... | reverse complement strand
TGGAACCAAATTACTGTGGCCTTGAGCGCGCCCAATCGAAAACGAAGACCGCAAATTGAGACATTATCTTAGCGCTTATGGGGGGCGGCCGGTTTGGGCTGGCTGGAGCGCAATCGTTCCTAGATTCATGGTGCGCTGCTGAATGGAAATAATCTGCAAACTTATGAGGGCCGGTGAGGCAGATTGGGATGAGAATCGCGTTTCTATTCCTAGAGTTTTTTCGGAGATTGTGTAGACCTGTATTTTGCCGGTATCCCACCCATTCCGCAGAAAAACGCGAATGGGTGGGGCACGAAAGTCTATAGCAAAAGCTAAAATGCTCTAAAAATAAAAGCTAACCGGCCGCAACCCGTTTTACACTGGCGTTGTGAATCCTGTGACGCCATGCCCATCGCCCAACTGACCCTGGAGATTCGCATCGAGCACGCCCAGTCGCTCAAGGACCGGCGGCAGGTGGTGCGCTCGCTTAAAGACCAGCTGAAACAGGGCTATAACGTCTCTGTTGCCGAGATGGATGAGGCGGTGACATGGCAGTCGGCCACGATTGGCGTCGTCGCCATCTCCCGCTCGCGCGACTACCTGCATGGACTCATCGAAGAGGTCGAGCGCTCGTCCCGCCGTATGATCAAGGAACTGGGCGCCGAGCTGGCCGATTCCTTCTGGGAATATATTGAGAGCGGCGGCGAATAGAAGCTGAAAAAACCCGCCGCAGGATCGCGCCAGCCTATTACTACAGTTGTACTTGCTTCGAATCGCTCCGGTCCGGGCCTAAAGGCCCAGATATTTGGCCCGTTTTTTCGGAGGGCTGAAGCCCTCTGCTCCCTCCGGAACTGCTATCTGTAACTGCAGTACTATCGCCTTCGATCCACAGCGCCCAGGGCCCGCCGGGATTTTCCGGTCTTGTCCTGAGCGATCGTCCCGGCAACAGCCCAGTCGAATACCGACAGCACGAACGCCTCGTCGATTTGTTCATGGCGAATCAGCAACCGGGCGAGAAGGGGGCCGATCATTGTTTCCAGGAAAACGGTCACCTCCATGCCGGGAGGCAGTTGCTTCCTGTCGATCGCCTCTTTCACGATGGCTCGAATTTCAGCGTCGCGCGGCGAGTAGACGCGCTCCAGAAACTCCTTGCGCAGAAGGTTGTTGTCCTGAATGGCCGTGAGAAGGCGCGCAACGACGATGCCGTTTTTGCCGGTGAAGAACCGCCCGATCTGGCAGACGTACTCCCTGAGGCGCTCCAGGGGCGGGCCTTTCTCCTGAAGCACAACCTCGTGGTTCGCCTTGTGAAGAAAGGCGTCGAGCAGCAATGCCTCTTTCGTTGACCACCAGCGGTAGACGGTGGCTGTGCTTACGCCTGCCTTGCGGGCAATGTGAACGGTCGAGATTGCGGAGATGGGTTTGGCTCGCAGGAAGCTGTAGGCCGCGTTCAAAATGGAGGCGCGCGAGGCTTCGCTCCGGGGCCTGCCAGCCGGGCGCTTGTTTGCTGGCAGGTTCTTGCCTTTCTCTTGGCTCATCGGACCACCCATTCGAAAGTATTGGTTGATTATATACGAAACACTCCGTTTCGATTTACAATCATCAGCGAGGGCAGCTTTTGGCCGACGACCAATCGAATCAGGAATGGAAACCGAAATACGATCCATGGCTGATCGCCTTGGTCGTGGCCATTGCCTCATTCATGGAGGTGCTGGATACCAGCATCGCCAATGTGGCGTTGCCCCACATCGCCGGGAATCTGGGCGCCAGCCAGGATCAGAGCACCTGGGTGCTGACTACCTATCTGGTGGCCAATGCCATCGTTCTTCCCATCACCGGGTGGATTTCGAGCGCAATGGGCAGGAAGCGGTTCTTCATGCTCTGCATCGTGCTCTTTACAGCCAGTTCTCTGCTTTGCGGATTGTCTCCCAGCATGCCGGTTCTTTTACTTGCCCGGGCGCTTCAGGGAGCTGGCGGCGGCGGCCTGCAGCCGATGTCGCAGGCCATCATGACGGATTCGTTCCCGCCGAACAAACGCGCCTATGGATTTGCGCTGTTTGGCATTACGGCGCTGGTGGCTCCGGCCCTGGGTCCGATTCTGGGCGGGTGGATCACGGACAACTATTCCTGGCGCTGGATCTTCTTCATCAATCTGCCGGTCGGAGTTCTGGTCACGGGACTGGTCTTCCGATATGTGGCTGACCCGCCCTTTCTGCGGCGATTCAAAGTTGGCGAGATGCACTTCGACACCGTCGGATTCTCGCTGCTTGTATTGGGGGTTTCGGCACTCCAGATTTTTCTGGATAAGGGACAGGAAGACGATTGGTTCGGCTCTCGCTTCATCACGGCCCTGGTTATTACCTCCATCGTTTGCCTGGTTGGCATGGTGGTGTGGGAGTGGCGGCAGAAGCAGCCGATCGTGGATGTAAGGCTGTTCAGAATGATCAACTTTTCCAGCGCCTGCATGATGATGTTCATCGCCGGATCGATTGCCTTTTCCTCAATTGTTCTGATGCCCCAGTTTCTCCAGATTCTGATGGGCTATTCCGCTCAGCAGGCGGGCATCGTGGTCTCCGCTGGAGCCGCGCTGATGCTGGTCACCATGCCCGTGGTTGCGGTGCTTACGACCAAGTTCCCGGCAAAGTACCTGATCGCCGCGGGCTGGCTTCTTACTGCTGCCGGATTGTTCTTCTCCACGCGGCTTCTCTCCCTGAATGTCAGCTTCGGGACGGCTTGTTTCATCATGATGCTGCAATTCGCGCCGCTGGGGCTTATCTTTGTTCCGGCCATTACGGTCTCCTTTTTTGGAGTTTCCAAGGACCGGACGGACGCCGTCTCCGGCTTGACCAATTTCACGCGCAATATCGGCAGCAGCGTAGGGGCGTCTCTAGTGCAGACCATTCTGGCGCGCCGCATGCAGTTTCATATAGCCCGGATCACAGATAGGCTTTCGCCGGGAAGCCCGGCCCTGACCATGGTCTTCAATGCCCTCGGAGTGCGCTCGGGCGGCAGCTCGGCAACTCAGGCCACCGGTCTGGCATTGATTTATCAGAGTTTGATGGCGCAGGCCGCCACGTTGTCGTACCTGGATGCCTATGTGGTTCTGGCCGTTGGAGCTGCCGCCATGTTTTTCCTTTCCTTCCTGCTTAAATCGAACAATCCCAGGGCAGCGGAGCAGGCTTCCACACATTGATCAGGGCTTCCTGCGGCTGCTGGAGTGTGATTTCCGCCGAGATTCATTCGGCCATTCGAGGCGCCTCTGCTATGCTGTATGGTCTGCCCGGAGTTGGAGGAAATCATGCCAGAGCACAGAGGACGGAAGCACCATCAGGACCGGGTGGCGGAGACGCTGCGCGAAGAGATCGGCGCAATGATCGAAGGAGAACTGGTCGATCCGCGCATCAATCTCTGCTACGTGAGCGAGGTGGTGTTGAATCCCGGCGCCAAGTCGGCGCTGGTTTACGTGGCCATCGATAGCGCCGTCAAGGATATTGCCAAAGCCGAAAAAGACACCGTAGCGGGCCTGGAGGCCGCCAAGGGCTACATCCGCTTTGAGCTGAAGGATCGCATGGGCGTTCGCTTCGTGCCGGAGTTGACGTTCCTTGCCGACCGCTCGGGCCGCTTTCAGGCGCGCATTGAAGAGCTGATGGACCGGCAGCGGAAGCGCCTGAAGACGCCCGCGCAGCAGAGTTCCGGCGAAAAGGATCCCGAGGCGGAACTGAAGGGTGGGGTGGAGTAGGCGCGCATGGATCCCATCGGCCGCAATATAGCGTTCAATTCAAAATGCAACGCTCCCGTTGCCGAGCACGGGGACGCTGCTGGTCTCATGCCGGCCGGCCGGATCGAAGCGATCCTTGATGTTCTGCGCCGGGGAGAGCGCTTCCTGATCTGTTCGCACTGCCGGCCGGATGGCGACGCGGTGGGCTCCATGCTGGCCATGGGAATGTTCCTGGAAGAGCTTGGCAAACACGCTGATCTGGTGACGGCGGACGGGATTCCGAGGGTTCATCGCGGATTGCCGGGCGCCGAGCATATCCGCACGGCCCAACTCATTCACGGTTCTTATGATGCTGCGATCCTGCTGGAGTGCGACGGGCTGGAACGGACGCGGCTGAGCGGCCTGGAGCCGTTTTTCCTTGTCAATATCGATCATCATGCCACCGGCCGGGAATACGCCAACCTGAATTGGATTGACAGCCATGCGGCCAGCGTAGGCGAGATGGTCTACAAGCTGGTGAAGTCCGCCGGGGCAGACGTCACGCCCCAGATGGCCACCTGCCTTTACACGACAGTGCTGACCGACACTGGAGGCTTTTGTTATGGCTGTACGCAGGCTTCCACTTTCGGCCTGGCGGGGGAGCTGGTGGCGGCCGGGGCCGACCCCATCCGCATTGCCCAGAATGTGTATTTTTCTACTCCCGCTTCGAAGCTGATGCTGCTGGGCGCGGCGCTTGGCAACCTGAAGTGCGATGGCCGGCTGGCCTGGTTGTGGGTCACATCCCGGGATATGCAGCGCACCGGCGCCTCCGAGGAGGATTGCGAAGGCATTGTGAACTTCGCATTGTGCGCCTCGGGGGTGGAAGCCGCCATTTTCCTGCATGAACTGCCTGAGCAGCGCATTCATCTGAGCCTGCGCAGCAAGGGCCGGGTGAACGTGGCGGCGATTGCCGGGCGGCTGGGCGGCGGCGGCCACGAAAGCGCCGCAGGCTGCACGCTGGAGGGGCCGCTCGCGCGCGCGCTCGAAGAAGTTCTGGCCCAGTTGCGCCCCTGCGTGGCCTCGATGGACGGTGAGAAGGCCGCTGACCCCATTGAGATTCCGTCCGAATCTGTTAGCCTTGACCGTGTCGAAGTGCAACGCGATCTCCGTGCTTCAAGAAAGCGCGGACTGTAGTAGATGAAGCCGGCCGGTCTTTCCTTCCAATCGCACTGGCCGAAGCCGGATTAGCTTGTCTGTGTGAGGCAAGCGGTTTTTGCCCATGGGAGAAACGCTGGAAGTGGAAAATCTTCAGGAACCATCTGCTCCCAATCCGCCTCAGAGCCAGCGCAAATGGCCGCCGCAATGGGCCATGGGCTACCTTGAGCCTTTCCTCGAGCCGCCCAATCCGGATTCGCCCGATGAACTCCATTGGCGGTTGCCACCGAGGGCAGGTGTGTGTGAAGCCGTTTTTTTTCTGGCGTTCACCATCTTCTTTCTGGCTTACGGACTCACTCCCATCTTCGGCGGCGGAGGTCTGGGCCTGGTGGGGGCAGACGAACCCCGCTATGCCCAGATTGCCCATGAAATGCTGGACCGCTTTGATGCAGCGCAAACGCTGAAGGGCCGGTTGAGCGCATGTGTTACCCCCTATCTCTACGGTCATCCCTGGCTGGAGAAGCCCGCGCTCTACTACTGGCGCGCGATGTTCGTATTCCGGGACTTCGGCGTCCACGACTGGGCCGCGCGGTTGCCCGCGACCACTTTTTCTTTCGTCATGGTGGCGCTTATCTATCTGCATATGCGGCGATTCCGCCCTGGCGGCCACCTGGACGCGGCGCTGATCACGGCGGCCTCCGCCGCCATTATCGGTTTTGCCCGCAGCGCCTCTACTGACATGCAGATGGCGGCGCCGCTGGCCATCGGCCTGCTGGGCTGGTACGCCTGGTATGAAACCGACTCCAAATTCTGGCTCTTTGACATCTACTTCTTCACCGGAGTCGCCACGCTGGCCAAGGGGCCTGTAGCGCCGTTTCTGGCCATCCTGATTGTGACCGCCTTCGCCGTTCTGCGCCGAGAGTGGTCGCTGCTCAGGCGCTCGTTCTGGTGGCCGGGAGCAGCGCTCTACTTTGCCATCGTGCTGCCCTGGTTCATTGCCGTGCAGCACGATAATCCAATTTTCTTTCAGGAATTCTTCCTGGAGCATAACCTGGCGCGCTTTGCCACCGATCGATACCAGCATCAGCAGCCGTTCTGGTACTACCTGGTGGTGGTGCTGCTGGCGCTGATGCCGTGGACCGTGATCGCGGTGCGGGCGCTCGTTGACGGCATACGGACCACGCTCCGCGAGTGGCATCTTCGCTATTCCGGCAAGTGCAAGCCGTGTGCTGACGGCCCGGGCGATGCTTTTCCTGAGTTCCTGGTTGTGTGGGCGCTGATCCCCATCATCTTCTTCTCCTTCTCGCGATCCAAGCTGCCTGGTTACATTCTGCCTTCCATTCCTCCGATCACGATCCTCACAGGCGACTACCTTTTCAGGCGCCGTCAGGCGGGAATTCGTCTCTGGGTGCTGGTCAGTCATGCGGCGCTCTGCGGAATCATGACCCTGTTCGCAATGCTGCTGCCCTGGTTTGTGGCTCACGGTCCCCAGATGCCCCCCATGCGCGCGCTGGTGGCGGCCCTGCTGGCCGCCTTTGGCGCGGTGCTGCTGATCGTCGTTGCGGTCAAGGGTTTCGGCGTCATCCGGTTGCGGCTGGCCACTACTGGCGTGTTGGTGGTGCTGGTGCTGTTCCTCTACGGCGTCGGCCCGTTCTTTGGCATTCCGGCCATTGGCCCGACTCAACGGGTGATTCACCTGCTGGACCGCTCTTATTCCGCGCGCCCGCTGGCTGAGCGGCTGGCCACGGTGGCTCCCGCCAATGGCACGGTCGCGGTCTTTCGCGTCCGGCGCGATGTCGAGTATGGCCTTTCGTTTTACCGCAATCGCGCCGTGGTGAACTATGAGGATAGCGGCGTGCCGGAAGAGCAGCACCTGCTGGTGGCGCGGGTGACGGGGCGCGGCGGTGTGGATCTGCATACCGCGGCTGACCTTGAAGAGTACCTTGATGGCCGGCGCTTTGAGCAGCTTTTCAGTTGGCCGGAGCAGGGCCTGGTGGTCTATCTGGTCGGCAGCAGGTAAAATGGTCCGAACTTCATTTGCAGCCCGCCTCGACGCACTAACTGAATCGGGGGCAATTCGCTTTTGGGCCGGGAGGTTTTCAAGAGGACCATATGGCATCGAATGCTTCCATCGAAATCCTGGACCTGCGGCACTTCACGGCGTCGGTTTTGCGTCCTGTGCTGGAGGCAGAGGGTGAACTGTGGAGGCAGCGGCTGCACTGGGACTACCAGGTTTCTGCCAGGCTGCTGATGCAATATCTTGACAGCCACATGCTGCCGGGCTACGCGGCGCTGAATGCAGGCAAGGTCGCCGGCTATGCCTTCTGCGTCTACGAGGACACGAAGGCCGTCATCGGCGATGTTTTTGCGCTGTCCAGCCCCAGCGCCAATGGGGTTCCAGTTCACGAACTTCCCGCCGATGAGATCGAGGAAACGCTGCTTCTCCACCTGCTTGAACTGCTTGTGAACTCGCCGCAGGTTGAACGCGTGGAGTCGCAACTGCTGTTGCACTCTTCAGGCTTCCACGCCGCCGCCTTTCGCCAGGCTGGCTTCCAGATTCACCGCCGGCTTTTCATGGCGCGGCCGCTTCGAGGTTTCTTTGCCGCGCCGCGCGTCGATCTGTCAGCAGGGCTGGAGTTGCATCCCTGGCGCGACGAGGATTTGATCCCCGCGGCGCATTTGATCGCCGCTGCTTACCGCGACCATCCTGACAGCGTGGTCAACGACCAGTACCGCTCGGTCTATGGCGCGCAGCGCTTTCTCAACAACATCGTCCGTTATGCCGGCTGCGGCATCTTTTCCCCGCCGGTTTCACACGCGGTGATGGATCGCACGAGCGGGGAACTGGCGGCCCTGGTGCTGGCCTCCAGGGTCAGCCCGGAGAGCGGCCACATCACCCAGCTTTGCGTCCATCCCGCCTTCCGCCGCCGCGGCCTGGCCCGGATGCTGCTCACCCTGGCCGCTTCCTGCTTTGTGCGGCAGGGCGTTCCCGAGGTCTCGCTCACCGTCACCGAAGCCAACTCTCCGGCCATCGATCTATACCGTGCCGAGGGCTTCGATTGCGTCCACATGTTCGACGCCACCGTCTGGCAGCGCAGAAGAATTGCCTGAAAGAATCTGCTGCTTCAACAAGGGGAAGGTTAAAAACCGTGCAGTGGAGGAACTTCGAGCACAACAGCGTCACATACGATTTGAACCACCTTCACCCGCAAACTATCGAGTTTGAGCGCCCCGCCAAGGACGGTAAGCCAGCCGTAGTGTATACGGTGGACCTGACTTACAGCCTTCACTGCTTCTCCCATAAACTGCCGTCAGGCGCGTTTGACAAGAGCTTGATCTATCCAAATACCCGCGAGACACGTCTGTTTGATTTCGAAAGGTACGAGCTGTCAAAGAGGCTTCCTGGGATCATTGAGACAATGGCGCAGAGGAAGTGCTTCCACACCGGCCATGGCAACTTTTTCACGGTAGAAGTGGTCAGAGAGGACGGGGTATCTGTCGATTATCACGTCTTCTTCACGGCCTCGAAATCAACTCGGAAGGGACGCATAAATATATACATCCAAAGCGCTTATGCTCCAGAAAGAAAAGTCGGCAGATCGTGTAAGCCTATCCGGTTCCTCTTCATCTTGCACAACACTCTGAATAAGTTGCCGATCAGAGGCTAAAACTCAAAGGAGACCCGGATGGGCCTCCTTTGAGAACATCAAATTGGGACCTCTTTGAATCCCTACACTCGGGTGGGGACCGGTCTTCCGGCGGGGTCAGTGCACGGCTATAACCGTCCCATTCTGACACTGACTAGTTCATGATTACGCATCGCGCTATGTCATGTCAAGCGCAACCTTATCGCGCGATCAGGTACATGATCCAACTGAGCGCTATCGCTGATCCGACAAACAGCAGAAAGCAATAGACACCGTAGCGGATCATGCGCTGGGGCGTCTCGCGCTGCGTAATGCCGAAGACGATGGAAGCAAAGAGAGCGAAGAGCACAACCGCCGCAAAGTGGGTCATTTCTTCCTCCCGGTGCGGAGATTGTGGGCGTCGACAGCGGCAATTACGTTCAGCAGTCCGGCCACCACGATGAAACGGGTGCCGTAGTCGCCGGTGGTGATCTGCACCTGGTCCGCGCCGAGGCCCAGAGCCCGGCTGAGGATGAAGAGCAGCCCATTGCCGAGATCGCCGACGAGTCCCAGAATGTCCAGAACGTCATGCGCGCCCGAGTAGAGCTTGCCGTGCATCGCCAGACCCATCACGAACATGCCCAGAACCGACGCCGCAAGCAGCGCCCCGCGTCCCCATTTGCGCAGCAGAAAATGCCCCGCGCCGGGAACCAGCCAGCCGGCAATCAGGGGAAGATAGACGAATCCTCCGCCTGTCGCGGCGTTCTTGTTTTCTTCAGTGGCCATTCCTTTTTGACTATACCTCACCGGGGGTAAAAGACTGTGGTCAGGAAACTATTCCTTGGTCACGGCTCTTTACCCTTCCGGCAACATGCTCGACTCTTCCGGCGCGCGCATGCGGACCATGCGGTCGATGGAATACGGCGTGTTATGGATATTGCTGTAGTAGTGGTTCACTCCGAGCTCTCCCAGCAGTCCAGTGGCCAGCAGTTGGATGCCGGCCAGAATCAGGATTCCGGCGATGACAAACAGAGGCCCATGCAGGTCCATCATGCTCGCGTGCGGGTGCATGATCTTCATCCCCAGCAGAATGGCAGAGACGAAGCCGCCCGCCAGAACGCCCAGCGCGCCGATGCCGCCAAAAAAGTGCATCGGGCGGCCCATGTACCTGATCAGGAAGCGGATGGTCAGCAGGTCGAAAAAGACGCCGAAGGTGCGGCTGATGCCGTAATGGCTCTTGCCCCGCTCGCGGTTCACATTCTTGATGGGAATCTCGCAGATCGACGCGCCATACCAGGCGGCCAGCGCGGGAATAAAGCGGTGCAGTTCGCCGTAGAGCGGAATGTTGTGGATGACCTCGCTGCGGTAGGCCTTGTAGGTCGTGCCGAAGTCATGAATGTCCACGCCGGAAAACTTGGCCATGATCCAGTTGGCGCAGCGCGAGGGAATGCGCCGCATGATGAGGTTGTCGATGCGCTCCTTGCGCCAGCCGGAGACCACGTCGTAGCCCTCATCGAGCTTGGCGATGAAGTTGGGAATTTCGTTCGGGTCGTGCTGCAGATCGCCGTCCATGGCCAGGATGAACTCGCCCGAGGCGTGGTCGAAGCCCGCGGACAGGGCCGGGGTCTGGCCGAAGTTGCGGCGCAGCTTGATGACCAGCACGCGGCTATCGACCGCCGCAATCTCTTCCAGCAGCTTATAGGTGCGGTCGTTGGAGCCATCGTCCACAAAGACCAGCTCAAAACTATCGCCCACGTGCTCCATCACCTGTTTCAGGCGCGCGTACAGGACGGTAACATTCTCCTCTTCATTGTGAAAAGGAACGACAATTGAATACTTTGGCATGTTATTAGTATAGACGCGATATGGGCGAACAAGGGACGCAGCTCCTCGCCGAAAGGAACGTATCCGCCCGGTTAAACAGGCTGCGGGAAAAGGCCTGTTCTCAAGCTAAATACATGAAAAACATCCCTCAGGGCCTAAAGGCCCGTTGATTTTGCGGCACTTTATCGGCACGACTGAAGTAGTGCCCTGACACTTCGTGCCATTCCAGATGAGTTTTTCCGCAGCCTGTAAAGCCCATCTTCTGATGCCCCATCCGGCCAGAAGTCCTAGCGGTCCAGCTCGTCCAGCATGACCTGCATCTGGCTGGCCGCATGGCGGTTACCGCGGCGCGTGGCGCACTCGATGCCGGTCTTCAGACGCACGATGGCGTCTGGCTGACGGCCCGCATCAGCCAGCATCTGCGCGGACATCTGGTAGCCCGCTGTATAGCCTGCGTCGCCGGCCAGCAGCGTATCGAATTCGGCCAGCGCTGCGTCTGTCTCGCCCTGGCCGGCCAGTTCCATGGCCAGGCCGTATCGGGCCAGGCTGTTGCCCGGTTCGAGCGCCAAAATCTCTTTCAACCCTGCAATCTTGTCCATTTTGCTCGTGTGCGGCTGTTCTGCGTTTTCATGAATTTGCGTAATCGGCGGCGACAAGCCGAAACTGGAAAAGGCGTCTGTTCAATCCGGCCGCCAGTTTCATTCTATCCGGCGGCAGGTGGAGTTGAGAGGCGCGCCAGGGAATGAAGAGGAGCCATCATGAGTTCCACAAGTCTTACGCTGACCAGCCCCGAGGTCCGCACGGTCGCCAGCACGCAGTCGGAAACCAGCGAGATCGTTCTGCCCAACGACACCAACGTCCTGGGCAGCCTGCTGGGCGGACGGCTGATGCACTTCATGGACATGACCGGCGCCATGGCCGCCTACCGTCACGCGCGCACTTATCTGGTGACCGCGGCCATGGACCACATCGACTTCATCCGGCCGGTGCGTCTGGGTAGCCTGATCACCCTCAAGTCCAGCGTCAACCGCGCCTTCAACACCTCCATGGAGGTGGGCGTAAAGGCATGGACGGAAAACCCGCAGACCGGCGAGCAACTGCACGTGGCCAGCGCCTATCTGGTTTTTGTGGCCGTCGACAAGGAGTGCCACCCGCAGAAGGTTCCTCAGCTTGTGCCGGAAACCCCGGACGAGAAGCGCCGCTATGCGGATGCGCTGCTGCGCCGCCAGCATCGCGAGGCCGAAAAGGCGCGCCGCAAAAAGGAAAAGCACGCGCATTCCGCTCAGGGAGCCGCCGCGAAGGCCGTTGCGCCGCACTCGAAGTAATCGGCGCCGGAAGCACAACAGGATATAAAAGAAAGAGGAGCAAACACACACTATGGCGCATTCACCTGCCATGCCGTCGCCCGTGGCCTTGCCGGGCATTTCAAAGATCGTCGCTATCGGTTCCGGCAAGGGCGGCGTGGGCAAAACCACCGTCGCCGTCAACCTGGCCATTGCGCTTGCCAAGCTCGGCCAGCGCGTGGGACTGCTCGACGCCGACCTTTACGGGCCGAATGTGCCGCTGATGATGGGCTCCAGCGAGTCGCCGAGGATGGATGGGAACGAACGTATCATTCCCAATGAAACCTATGGCGTCAAAACCATCTCCGTCGGCTACCTCTCGCCCGGCGACAAGCCTCTGGTCTGGCGCGGGCCGATGCTGCATCAGGTCATCCGCCAGTTTCTGCAGGATGTGAACTGGGGCGAGCTGGATTATCTTCTGATCGATCTGCCGCCGGGCACCGGCGACGTGGTGATTTCGCTGGTGCAGACCGTGCCGCTGACCGGCGCGGTAATTGTCTCCACGCCCAGCGACGTGGCCCTGCAGGACGCGCGCAAGGCGCTGGAGATGTTTGCCCAGGTCAATGTCGAGGTGCTGGGCATCGTCGAGAATATGAGCCACTTCACCTGTCCGCACTGCCACCAGGAGATCGATATTTTCTCCCGTGGCGGCGCAGAGCGCACTGCGCATCGGTTCAACGTGCCCTTCCTCGGCTCCGTCGAACTGATTCCAGCCATCCGCGAGGGCGGCGACAGCGGAAACCCCGTTGCACTGGACGGACCGGAAGATACGCAGGCCGCGGAGTTTTACGCCATGGCGGAAAGACTGATGAAGAACGCCGATGCGGCGGCAGCCACAACCTCCGGCGTGATCGAAATCATCTAGCCACCTGCCACCTGCGGTGGGGCCAACTGCCTTCGGCTGGCCCGCGCCAGAGAAAAGGCGCGGCTCGGGCATTTCACTTTCAAAGCCAAGACCGTTTGCCCAGGTTGCTTTCAGACTATCCAAACAGAAAGCGGGGCACATGCCCCGCTTTCTGTTTGTTTGAGATTGCAATTTACCGCCAGCGCCCTTCGATCAGCACCCATTGTCCATGGCGACGGACCCACTTGTGAGCGACCCAGCGCGCGCCGGGATGAGGCGGACGTTCCCAGCGCCCGGGAGTCCAGACATAGTGATCGCCCTCCCAGCGGTGGTAGCCGTCGATCCACACAAAGCCCCGCTCCGGAGGCCGGCCGCGGTCTTCGTAGACAGGAGCCGGGGGCCCAATGCGAATCATAACCTGCGCGAACGATGCCGCAGGACAAAGGGTAAGAGCAAACAACAGCGCCAATGCAATCTTCTTCATCATGAATCGAGTCCTCCAGTGACTGTGCATTCCAGGGCTTCGTTAGATTTCCGCGCGCGTTCCAAATTGCTAATTGTTTGAACGCAGCGCGGCGGAAAAAGTTGCGCGCTGATTGCGAACCGCGCCCACATTTTTTCTACGCTTCCTGGTTTCGTTTCGATGGGCTGGATTGCTCTGACCTTGCCGAACGCCAGGGGCGCCGCGGTCGCCGCTCCCGCTGACAATTATCATGGACGAATGAAACGTGTTTTGTTGTCCTGGAGCAGCGGCAAGGATAGTGCGTGGGCGCTCCACATCCTGCGCCATCAACCCGGCATTGAACTGGTTGGCTTGCTGACCACGTTGAACTCCGAGTTTCAGCGCGTAGCCATGCACGGCACGCGCCGTTCGGTGCTGGAAGCCCAGGCCGAAGCGGCGCAATTGCCGTTGTGGGTTGTGCCGCTGCCGTGGCCCTGTTCCAATGAAGTTTACGAAGAGCGCATGAGCGAGGTCTGCGATCGCGCTATTCGCGAGAAGATCGATGCCGTCGCTTTTGGCGATCTTTTCCTGCCCGACATTCGCGCCTATCGCGAAAAGCAGTTGCAGCCGACCAGGCTGGAGCCGCTGTTTCCCCTGTGGGAGATTCCTACCGTGGAGTTGGCTCGCGAGATGATCGCCGCCGGCCTGCGCGCCAAGCTGGTTTGCGTGGATAAAAAGCAATTGCCAGGCTCGTTTGCGGGCCGCGAGTTCGACGCCGCTCTTCTCCGCGATCTGCCGCACGGGATCGACCCATGCGGAGAGCGCGGAGAGTTTCATACGTGCGTCTATGCCGGACCGATGTTCCGAGCGCCGGTGGAGTTGGTGGCCGGAGAAGTTGTCGACAGGGACGGATTCGTCCTTGCCGACTTCCAGCCGAAGGCAGCAGTTGTCAGCGAAAATTGACCCTCGCTGCGGAAATATCGCATTTAGAGCGTTATCACTGTTCCTGTAGGGTTGAATTCGTGGCTTCCCACCCATTTCACAAAAATACAAGAAGCAGGTCCTTCGACTCGCTACGCTCGCTCAGGATGGATGGGGCACGGAGGTCTATAGCAAAAGCAAAATCGCCTTATGCGGCCGCTATCTCCTCGGTTAGCACATTGGCCGCCGTCACGCAGGCCGCGCGATCCACATCGAGGTGCGTCACCAGCCGAACTGCGTCCGGCGCAATGGCGCTGGCGAGAACGCCGCGCACTTTCAACCGCGCCACCACATCGGTCGCGCTCAGCCCGCCGGTCAGCCGGAAAATCACGATATTGGTTTCGATCTTGTCGAGATCGATCTCAACGCGTTCGATGCGGGAGAGCGCCTCGGCCAGAAGCCGCGCGTTGGCGTGATCCTCGTGCAGCCGCTTCGGTCCCTGCTCCAGGGCGATCAGCCCCGCCGCGGCCAGAATGCCCGCCTGCCGCATTCCGCCGCCCAGAGCCTTGCGGAAGATGCGCGCCTGGGCGATCAGCTCCGCCGAGCCGGTCAGCATGGAGCCGACCGGCGCGCCCAGCCCCTTCGAGAGGCAGAACATCACTGTGTCGAAGCCGCTGGTCAGCGTCTTCACATCCACGCCCAGCGCCGCGGCCGCATTGAAGATGCGCGCGCCGTCCAGATGTGTCGCCAGCTTGCGCTCTTTTGCCCCGGCCCAAATCTCTTCCAGCACCGCGAGCGGCGTAACGCGCCCGCCGGCCATGTTGGCCGTGTTCTCAATTTCGATGAGGCCGGTGGCGGCGTGCAAGGAGCCGCGCTCGCGAATGGCCGGCTCAATCTCTTTCCAGGTGAGAATGCCGCGTTCGGCGGTCACTGCGCGCACCAGGCAGCCGGAGAAAACCGCCGCGGTCGCCATTTCATAGTCCAGAATGTGCGCGCGCGATTCGGCAATCACTTCCTGTCCCGGCTGCGTGTGCAGGCGGATGCCGATCTGGTTGCCCATGGTGCCGGTGGGCACGTAGAGCGCCGCCTCGCGGCCAAAGGTCTCGGCAGCGCGCTGCTCCAGAAGATTGACGGTGGGGTCCTCGCCGTAAACGTCGTCGCCTACCTCGGCCGCGGCCATCGCCGCGCGCATCTGGGCTGTTGGTTTCGTAACCGTATCCGAACGCAAATCGATGATTGCTGCCATTATTCTCCTTTTCTGAAGCATCACAAGACGAAAAATGATTAGGTCGAGATTTCTGAATTCGGGGTCAGGAACCAATCGTTGCAGGCCTTATTCTTCCGCCTGAATCCAGGGAACCTCTGATTAAGTTTGTTTCCACGCCATGCACTCCCTCAAGGGCTAAAGCCCTCGCTGATTTTGCTGCGCTTTCGGCACGACTCAAGTCGTGCCCTGACGCTTCTTGCCTCTGCGGATGAGTTGTTCCGCAGCCTGCAAAGCCCACCGTTGATTTAAGGCACTAAAGACAACTGCTTATAGGACTTCCCCATGCAACATTATCCCTTCTGGATCTGTTGCACTTGGAACTTGAGCGCGGCCAACCTTCGGCGGTCTGGGCTGAAGCCGTGACCTACCAGCGTGTCCTGACACAAAACCCGCTTCTTGAAACATGCTTCAGTCAAACTCAGCGAACTCGCGCGCAGCGCGGCTAACACCGCCAACTCCGCTATCACCGCTAACTCCGCCGCCTTTACGGTATCTTCGCCATGGGCAGCTCGATCACAGGAGTCTGCTTGCCGTCCTTCACTGCATAGGCCCAGAGGCCATAGAAACTCGCCCTCAGTCCCGGTTGCGCCTTGAGCAGAGCGCTCAGAACGGCTGTAGCCTCCGTGCGCTGCGCCGCCGGATCGGTCACTCCGGTCGATTCGTAGATTACGCCCAGGTCGCCGTGGAACAGCGTCGGGTCCAGGCGCACGGCGTCGATCTTCCATGTGCGCGGGCCATCGGTAAGCGTCATGGGAAATGCATTCTGCGGAGAATTCTTCAGTTGCGTCTGCTCCGCGCCCAGCTTTTCCAGATTCGGCGAGGAGAGAAAATCCACCGGCACGAGCAGCATCCGCGCGGCCTCATAGGCGTACCAGGCGCTCCAGGGCTGGCCGTCGCTGGCAAACACGCGGGCGCGTGTCCACCACCACACGCCGTCATGGCCGTCCAGAGAGCCCGGCCGCACCGTCAGCCCCCCCAGCTTCCACCCTGCCTCAGGGCCGCTCCAAACCAGGATGATGCCCAACTGGCCGGCGTAAGGCGCGCCGGCCGCATCGGCCAGCACCACAGCGTAGCGGCCTGGCGGCAGCGCGCGCATGGTCAGGGTCACGGTCATTGATCCGCTGGCAGTGGAACAGAAAAACTGCGTGTCGGCGGGTGCGGCAAGGCTTGTGGCGTCCATCAGGTACATGTCCCGCAGTTGAATCTGTCCGCCTTTCATCAGCGTCGCGGCTGTCTCTGCCGCTTCGCGGATCTGCTCCCAGTCCCTGGAGACGGCGGGCAGCAGAGCAGCCTTCAGCGTGGTTTCATCCTGCCCGGCAACGGCCACGGCCAGCCGTCCCCCGGCAGCCGCCAGCGCATCTCGATCCAGCGGCTGCAGTTCGGCCTGCATCGTGCAACTCGTCGCCCGGCCCGCCGAAGGCGAGGCCAGCAACGCCAGCAGAACCGCCGACGCGGCAAAACCCTTCACGCAGAAGCGCATCTCCTATATCCTCCGGGATCAATCCCGCCCGTGAAATCTCTTGGATGAGCGTCCGCGGGCCACTGTTAGTCTAGTACAGTAGAACGGCAACGGAATGCAGCGTGCGGACTGCGCTTCCGCGCTTTGGCGCCTGTGCAGGAAGACGGCCTCCGAAGCTGGCCGCCTGGAGCAAGGACTGATTCTTATGCGCACCATCAACCCGCTCAACTCGATGCCTTTATCAGGGCTCTTTCGCGCGCGCGCGTTTGTTCCGCTGGCGGTTTTTGCCGCGGCTCTGGGCGGAGCGCCGACGCTGACCGCACAGGCTCCGGCCACGGCAGCCGCACCCGTTCCCGCGCACAAGCAGCACGCCCAGCACAAGCGCTCCGCCGCGGTCCATGCAAAGCACACGGCAGCCAAGGCGGCTTCCCCGGTGCCGGAAGCCACAGCATTGCCGGCAGCGGTTCCGGCAAAGCCCGCCGAGCCCGAACTTCCGAAGTGGCCGGTCAACGAGAAGCCCGCGCTAGCTGTGATTCACTGGGACAGCAAGGGACTGAGGATCGAAGCCGCCAACTCCAGCCTGCAACAGATTCTTCAGGATGTGACCACCACCACGGGCGCGAAGGTGCAAGGACTGGACACTGATGAGCGAGTCTTTGGCGCCTACGGCCCCGGCACTGCCAGAGACGTGCTCAGCCAGCTTTTGCAGGGCACCGGTTACAACGTCATCATGATTGGGGATCAGGGCCAGGGAACCCCGCGCGAAATCGTGCTCAGTTCCCGCCACGGCGGGGCCGCGCAGCCAGCAGCCACTGCCGCCCCGGACAGCGATGATGACGACGCCGACGCCGACGAGCAGCCGCAACCTGCCCCGCCACCCATCCGTCCCGGCTTCCCACCCGGCGGACAGCGCACGCCGCAGCAGATTACGCAGGAAATGCAGCAGCGCCAGCAGGAACTGCGGGAACATCAGCCGCCAGGACAGCCGCCCAACAACGCTCAACCGCAGTAAGAAACTGCATCGGCAGCCCGATCGTCAAGAACACTTCTGTTTCCGAAGGCTGAAACCTCCGCCGTTTGCCAGCCTCCCTTTTCCACTGCGACGCCCAACCGCCATGATCAGGGCGAGAAATTCCCGCATCTTCCTCCCCTATCCTCTTGAGAGTGCCGGTCTTAGGGCTTACCATCTATCTGGAATCGGAGAGTGCAGTCGACCATGAAAAGATTTCTTTGTGCAATCATCCTGACCTCGCTTTGTCTTGCCGGTTGCGGCGGCGGCGGTGGCGGCAGCCAAACCACACCCGTGACTCCCGCCGCGGCCACGCCCACCTTCTCGCCCGCGCCGGGAACCTACACTTCAGCGCAGACCGTCACTCTGGCCGACAGCACAGCCGGAGCGGCAATCTACTATACGGTCGATGGATCGACGCCCACGACTGCCTCAAAGCTCTATTCGTCACCCATTACGGTTTCCTCCACAACGACAATCGAAGCCCTTGCCGCTGCCAGCGGGTACACAAACAGCGCCGTGGCAACCGGCGCGTATACCATCGCCCTGCCCGCCGCGGCCACGCCCACTTTCTCGCCCGCGCCGGGAACCTACACTTCGGCGCAAACCGTCACTCTGGCCGACAGCACCGCCGGAGCGGCAATCTACTATACGGTCGATGGATCGACGCCGACCGCCTCGTCCACGCTTTATTCCGCGCCCATCAGCGTGTCTGTTGACACGACCATCCAGGCGATTGCGGTGGCGCCGGGAACTTCCCAGAGCGCGGTGTCTACGGGGGCTTATCTGATCTCCGGACCCACGGTCTCCGTGGTTCTCAGCACGCACGACCAGAGTTCCCTGATGGCTGCGCAGCCCTCCATTCTCTTCACGGCAACCACCGCCGGCGCCAACAAGCTCGTCGTGGACGAAGGCCTTCAGTACCAGTCGATCGACGGTTTTGGCGCGGCATTTACCGACTCCGCGGCCTACCTGCTTAAAGAGGTGGCGCAATCCAGCGCCCAGCCCGGCGCCATGAGCGATCTGTTCACCCGCGACGGGAATGGCATCGGCCTCAGCTTCATGCGCATTCCCATGGGCGCTACCGACATTGCCCGGTCCGTCTACTCCTTCGACGACATGCCGGCCGGTCAAACCGATCTCCCGCTGGCCAACTTCTCCATCGCCCATGATCAGACCGACATTCTGCCCATCATTCTTCAGGCCAAAACCCTGAACCCGCAGTTGAAGCTCATGGCAAACCCCTGGAGCCCTCCGGGATGGATGAAGGACCCCGCCTCGATGAGCCCCGTCTCCATGCTGGGCGGAAGCCTGCTGATGACCCCGGCCAACGAGACCGCCTTTGCCAACTATTTCGTGAAATATCTTCAGGATTACCAGACCGCAGGCGTTCCCATCGATTACATTTCGCTGCAGAATGAGCCTCTCTACGTCCCCACCGCCTATCCCGGCATGGGCATGAGCGCCGCAAACCAGTTGACTTTGCTGCGCGACTACGTTCTGCCGGCCTTGACCTCCAACAAGCTTTCCACGCAAGTGCTCGTCTACGACCACAACTGGGACACCGCCTCCTATCCCGAGACTGTGCTGACCGATCCCATAGTTCTGGCTTCGAGCCAGGTGGCCGGCACCGCATGGCACGGATATGGCGGACCTCCAGGAGCGCAGCAGACGCTCCAGAACCAGTTCCCCACGAAGGGAAACTGGATGACGGAGCACTCGGGAGGCACGTGGGTGACCGACCAGTTCTCCTCCGATTTCATGGAGATTACCCAGGTGCTGCGCAACTCCGGCAAGGCCTATGTGAAATGGAGCCTTGCGCTCGATGAGAATCTGGGACCGAATCTCACCCGCAACGCGGGCATGGGTGGATGCAATACCTGCACGCCGATCGTTACCGTCAACAGCGGAACCGGCGCGATCACAAAAACTATCGAGTATTACACTCTCGGCCACTACAGCAAGTACGTTTTGCCGGGGGCCACGCGCATCTACTCGAGCAACGCGCCCAGCCTCGTCAGCGCCGCCTTCGAGAACCCCGACACTTCCAAGGCGTTGATTGTCTTCAATCAGTCTTCATCCAGCCAGAGTTTCCAGGCGCAGTGGGGCTCTCAGTCCTTCTCCTACACGCTTCCCGCTCTGGCCGCCGCCACATTCACGTGGAGCGGAACGCAGGCCGGAACGCCTGCCATCCCCGCCACTTCGCAGATCATGGCCTCCAGCTATTCCAGCGAATCCGGCGTGGAAACCGAACAGACCTCGGATACGGCAGCAGGCTACGATCTGGGATACGTTTCCCCTGGAGCCTATGCCGTCTACAAGAATGTCGATTTCGGCACTTCGGTAAGCGGGGTCAGCCTGAGGGCGGCCAGCGGCGGCAGCGGCGGAACAGCCACCTTCCATCTCGATAGCCTTACTGGAACGACCGTCGCCACTGTCGCGCTGCCCGTAACCGGAGGCTGGCAAACCTGGCAGACCGTTACGGCCTCCGCTTCAGGCGCTTCCGGAGTCCACGACCTCTATCTCGTGATCAGCGGCGGAGCGGCTGCAACCATCGCAAACCTGAACTGGTTCCAGTTCCAATAGAGCTGTTCTCCAATTTATGTGTGGCATTCTGAGTGTCGCGCTAAGTGGCTTTTTCTTGATGAAAAAGCCACTTAGCTGATGTGCCTTCACTCTACAGCAATTGGAGAACAGCTATAGGGGGACGCGCTCTTAAGCCAGGGCTTTGACCGCTTGTTAGAGCTTTTTCGGAAATTGTGTAGACCGGAATTTTGTTGGTATCCCACCCATTCCGCAGAAAAACGCGGTCAGAGACTCACGAAGCACGCGCCGCTTCGCGCCGGACCTTGATTACCGCCGGACGCGGTTGCCTATGTATCAGCGCAAAGCTCAGGCGAAGAATTCCATAAGCCGCCAGCAGGCTGAAAGCCATTGCGCCAACTGACGCACAAATCAACATCACCAAATCCACCATCGTTCGCGCCTTTGCACTCGGATCGGAATGTTCCGCATTCCCGCTCTCAGGCCGTCCGGAAGCTGCCGGACAGCTGAGCAATCGCTGTTTGCGATTGTCGCAGAGAACGCTTTGCTTTGACCCTGGTTTCTATTAACTACTAGAATACTCCCAGGGGCGTTGCAATCCGGTGAATGCGACTGCGTGCCTGGTCATCCACCGCTGGCAGATTGCCTCGCGCTTCAGGGTTTCAGAGCAGATGCATCCGCAACCGCCAGCCGGTTTCCACCGGAATCGTGCGGCTGTCCCGCATAATCGGCGATAATCGACTTGTCCGCTTTTCAGGAGGATTCTCCATGTCAGAACCCAAAATTGCCCAAAAGAGCCCCTATCCCGTCAATGTTGAAGCCGGCAAAAGCTATTACTGGTGTGCCTGCGGCCAGAGCGCCACTCAGCCCTTCTGCGACGGCAGCCACGCGGGAAGCGATTTCAAGCCCGTGCAATTCGAGCCCAAGGAATCCAAGACCGTCTACTTCTGCGGTTGCAAGCACAGCGCCAATCCAGTTCTCTGCGATGGCAGCCACAAAAAGCTCTAACTGGCTCCGCTCACAGGCCTTCAATCTCAACTCATGCCCATCACTCACATCTCGGTGCGCGGGGCGCGCCAGCACAATCTGCGCAACATCAACGTGAGCATTCCCCGCAACACGCTCACGGTGATTACCGGCCTGAGCGGCTCGGGCAAGTCGTCGCTCGCTTTCGACACTATTTATGCCGAGGGCCAGCGCCGCTACGTCAAAACCCTTTCGGCCTACGCGCGCCAGTTTCTCGACCAGATCGAGCGGCCCGATGTGGACTCCATCGAAGGCCTCAGCCCGGCCATCTCTATCGAGCAGAGAACCACCAGCCGCAGTCCCCGCTCGACCGTGGGCACCATCACCGAAATTTACGACTACCTGCGCCTGCTTTATGCCTCGGTGGGCACGCCTCACTGTCCCAACTGCGGAAGGCCCATCTCCCGGCAGACACAGGAACAGATGGTGCAGCGCATACTCGAACTGGGTTTCGGCGAGCGCGTCACCGTCATGGCGCCCATCGTGCGCGGACGCAAGGGCGAGTTCAAGGAGCTATTCGACCATCTCGATCAGTTGGGCTTCCGCGCCCGCGTGGACGGCGAAATGCAGGACCTGTCCGAGCCGCTCAACCTGGACCGGCGCAAGAATCACACCATCGAAGCAGTCGTCGACCGCATCCTGCTCAAGAACCCCGCTCCCGATGCGCCGCCGCCGCGCCCCGGCAAGCCATCGGTGGAAAAACGCCTTGAAGCCGCCGTGGCCAAGGCCCTGCAACTGACCAGCGGGCTGGTGCTGGTGGCCATCACTGGCAACGAAGAACAGTTGTTCTCCTCTTCAATGTCCTGTCCCGATTGCGGCCTAGACGTGCCCAAGCTGGAGCCGCGCAGCTTCAGTTTCAACACCACCTACGGCGCATGCCCGGAGTGCCACGGCCTGGGCTCGCTCTACGATTTCGATCCCGCCAAGGTCATCATCGACTGGTCCAAGCCGCTGCTCGACGGCGGCCTCGGACCCGGCTCCTCTTCGCAATATCTGATTCGGCTCATGCGCGTGGCCGCCGACCGTTACGGAATCAACCTGAAAACGCCGTTCGACGAACTGCCTCCGCGCCAGCAGCACATTCTCGTCTATGGCCCGCCCAAGGGCGAAGCACCGCGCACCGGCTATCATGGCATCCTCGAGTTTCTGCGCGACAGCGTCGAAGAGTCGAGCAGCGATTCCTATCACGAGACCATGATGAACTACATGTCCGCCGTGCCCTGTCCGGTCTGCCGCGGCAAGCGCCTCCGCCCGGAGTCGCTGGCGGTCAGGATCGGCGGCATGTCCATCGCGGACTTTACCGCGCTGCCGCTCAACCGCGCCCTCTCGGCGGCCATCAACCTCAAGTTCACGGCCCGCGAGTCGCTGGTGGCCGAGCGCATCCGCCGCGAGATCGCCGAGCGGCTGGAGTTTCTCTGCGACGTCGGCCTCACTTATCTTTCGCTGGACCGCAGCGCCGCCACCATCTCCGGCGGCGAGAGCCAGCGCATCCGCCTGGCCACCCAGATCGGCTCCAGGCTGCGCGGCGTGCTCTACGTTCTCGACGAGCCCTCCATCGGCCTGCACCAGCGCGACAACAACCGGCTTATTCAGGCCCTGGAAAAACTGCGCGACCTGAACAATACCGTGCTGGTCGTCGAGCACGACGAAGACACCATCCGCCACGCCGACTACGTCGTAGACCTCGGCCCCGGCGCGGGCCGCCTGGGCGGCTACGTCGTCGCCGAGGGCACGCCGGCCGAGATCATGGCTTGCCCCGAGTCGCTCACCGGGCGCTATCTCCGCGGCGCAACCAGCATGTTGCAGCGCGAACATCCGCGCCCCCTCACCGGCAAGTGGCTCACCATCACCGGCGCGCGCGAGCACAACCTGCAGGACATCAACGTTCGCATCCCGCTGGGCGTCATCACCGTGGTTACAGGCGTCAGCGGCAGCGGCAAGAGCTCGCTCATCAACGACATTCTCTACCGCTCGCTGGCCCAGACTCTCTATGGCTCGCGCGAGGAGCCCGGCGCGCACGAAGCGCTGACGGGCGCCGAGCAGATCGACAAGGTCGTCTGCATCGACCAGTCCCCCATCGGACGCACTCCGCGCTCCAACCCGGCGACCTACACCCAGGTCTTTTCGCCCATCCGCGACCTTTTCGCCATGCTGCCCGAGGCCCGCGAGCGCGGTTACAAGCCGGGCCGCTTCAGCTTCAACGTCAAAGGAGGCCGCTGTGAGGTCTGCCAGGGCGACGGGCAGCGCCGCATCGAGATGAACTTCATGCCTGACGTTTTCGTCGAGTGCGAGGTCTGCAACGGTCGCCGTTACAATCAGGAAACGCTTGCGGTCAAGTTTCACGGCCAGTCGATCTCCGACATCCTCAATCTCACCATTGAAGACGCTCTCCCCGTTCTGGCCGACGTGCCGCAGGTGCGCCAGAAGCTGCAAACGATGGTCGATGTGGGCCTCGGCTATGTCCGCCTCGGCCAGAGCGCGACTACGCTGTCGGGCGGCGAGGCGCAGCGCATGAAGCTGGCGCGCGAGCTGAGCAAGCGGCAAACCGGCCACACGCTTTATCTGCTGGATGAGCCCACCACCGGGTTGCACTTCGACGACGTGCGCAGGCTGCTGGAAGTTCTCCACAGGCTTGCCGATCTGGGCAATTCAATTGTCATCATCGAGCACAATCTGGACGTGATCCGCAACGCCGACTGGATTCTCGACCTGGGTCCCGAGGGCGGCGAGGACGGCGGCCGCATCGTCGGCGAAGGACGTCCCGCGAAGATTGCCGCCACGCCCGGCTCCTACACCGGCCAGTTCCTCAAGCGCTACTACACCAGCGCCGACGGTTCCGCTCTTGAGGAAACAGAGCAGGTCGAAGAACCCGCGGTTACGGATGAGCCAGAAACGCTCCGTGACCCTGTCATCCTGAGCGAAGCGGAGCGAAGTCGAAGGACCTGTGGTTCGTTTTCTGCGGAAAGGGTGGGAGACCAAGGACCTGAACCGGCCTCCCAAAAAGCCAAACCTGCCACCCGTAAAAGGCAGACCGCAAAGAAGACCGCCCCAAAGAAATCCGCCACCCGCAGAAAGAAGACGGTGCAGCCATGAGCGAGCCCGAAGACACGCCTCACGAACCAGAACTCGGCCCATTCCCCGCGCCAGATCTAGCTTTGCAGCCTGTTGAGCAGGCCAGCGAGGAGCCGGCTGCATTATTCCAGTCGTGGTCCCAGCCCGAGGCCGTCGCTCCCAAGCGCATTCCGCATCTCGGCCATCTCTGCCTGCTGATAACGCTCGGAATCTTTGGGGTCCTTTGCGCGGCAGTGCTGATGCTGGTTGCCTTGCGCCTCCATGTCTTTGGCATTACAACCATGACGCAGGCTGCCACCGACGTGCATTACATGCTGGGCGAGGAAGCGGCCATCTATCTTGTCACTCTGGCTGCCAGCCTCTTCGTCTTCCCTCTGTTTTGGAACAAGAGCTTCCTTGCCGGAATCCAATGGCGCGGCGCGACGGCTCTCCAGCTCCGCTGGCGGTTGTTTTGGACGGCTCTGGGCTGCTTTGCGCTGGCCGTGCTGGACGAACTGCTGCTGCCCGGACCGCCCAACGCGCCAATTGATGAGATTTTTCGTTCCCCAGGCGCGGCGTGGCTGATGTTCGGCTTCGGCGTCACTCTCGCGCCTCTTTTTGAAGAAATCTTTTTCCGCGGCTTTCTGCTGCCCGGCCTCGCCACGGCCTGCGATTGGGCCGGCGAACGCTTCACCCACCAAAGCCCTCGCCCGCTCGACGAAAACGGCCACCCCCAATGGTCGGTTTCAGCCATGGTGATCGCCTCCATCGCCACCAGCCTGCCCTTCGCCCTCATGCATGCCGAACAGACCGGAAAATCGCTTGGTCCCTTTCTGCTTCTCATCACGGTCAGCCTGGTCTTGTGCTTTGTGCGCCTGCGGACCCGCTCCCTGGCTGCCAGCACGATGGTTCACGCCTGCTACAACTTCGTGCTCTTCTTTTCCATGCTGGTCGGCACAGGCGGCTTCCGGCATCTGGAGAATATGTAAGATGACCAAACTGTCTGGCGCAATCGGTGTAGCTCTGCTTCTGCTTTGCTCTCTTCCCTTGCTGGCGCAGAAAAAAGTTTCGCCCACGGCGATCCGCTTTCAAGGCGCGCCGCAATACACGCAACAGGAACTGCTGGCAGCCGCCGGCTTCAAGCCGGACGCGCGTGTGAACCCGCGCGAAGCGAAAGCTCACGCCAGGCAGCTCAACGATACGGGCCTCTTCAAAGAGATCAAGTTTACTTCCGACAGCAAGGGGCTGCTCTTCACTTTGACGCCCAGCAGCCCGCTTTTCCCCGTGCACCTGGAAAATGTGCCTCTGACGCCGGGCAAAGAACTCGACGCCAGGCTGCACGAGCGATTCCCGCTCTATCGCGGCCTCTTGCCTGCCAGCGGCTCCATGCTGGAAGGAATACGTCAGACATTGGAAGAGATGCTGGCGGCCAAGGGCGTCAAGGCGACGGTGAAAGCCGCTATCACCAGCGGCCTGGGCCCGCAAAAGCTCACGGCTATGAACTTTACAGTCGTCTCGCCGGCGGTGCATATCGGCCTCATCCAGCTTGCCGGCGTCTCGCCCGCCATGGAGGGCAAGGCCAGCCTTCTGGCCAACGGCCAGACCGGAAACGGCTTCGACACGGAGAACACGGCCATCGGTCTTCAGCACGCTTTCGAAGACCTCTACCAGGATCAGGGGTATGCGGCCGTGCAGGTTGATGTTGCCCAGGTCGATCCACACGTCGCCTCGGATCAGTCCATCGATATTCCCTATACGGTAACGATCAAGGAAGGTGGAATCTATAAGCTAGGAACCATCGACTTTCCGGCCAGCGCCCTGGTCGCGCGCGCGGATGTTGAGAAGATCGTGGCCAAGTATGCGGCCGGTTCCGGCCGTCCGCTCGATCTGTTTCTGCAGGCCGTCCGCGACGCATATCATGCCAGGGGCTATCTGGATTGCACCGTCGTTTCCCACGCTTCCTTCAGTGAGGCCACGCATATCGTGAATTACAGCGTCGAGATCGCTCCGGGCTCGCAGTACCGGCTGGCTTCGGTCAAATTCGACGGCGCCCCCGATGCAATGGCCGCCAAACTCAAACTCGCCTGGAAGATGGCGTCCGGCGATGTGTTTGACGAAAGCTACGTCTCAAACTTTGCGGCGCTGGCACAAAGGAAAGACAAGGCTATGACGAAATGGCTGCTAACGGTCATCACCACCTACGACGTCAAGGCCGACGCGGCCTCGCACGAGGTCAACTGCATCTTTCATTTCGCCAAAGCCACTCAGAGCCCGCGCTAGGTTTTTGACAGCATGATTCTGTACCTCACCTAATGTCCTGAGTCAGGAGTTCGTTGAAGAATCCAGGGGCGAAAACGCAGGTCCTTCGACTCCGTTTGGCGCAAGAAACGCGCCAAACTACGCTCAGGATGACAACCTTTTGTTTAGCGAATTAAGGACTCGGGACACTAGAGTGCTGTGGTATCCCACCCCAGGCGCAAAAACAAAGACGCGCCGAGGGTGGGGCACCCAGCATTGGCGCCGGTCACTCCATTTTGACTAGATGCGGACCAGTTCGCGCTGAATGGCGCCGGTGACCCAGGCCTTGCCGGGAGCGGTCAGCATGTCGATTTCGCTGCGTATGCCGAACTCCGGCAGGTAGATGCCGGGTTCGACCGAGAAGCAAGTATTGGGCAGCAGCAGCCGCTCGTCGTGGGTTTCCAGATTGTCGAGGTGCGCGCCCGCGCCATGCAACTCCTGCTCGATGTTGTGGCCGGTGCGATGGGTGAAGAACTCCCCGAAGCCGGCGGCTTTGATGACGGAGCGGGCCGCGTCGTCGGCCTCAAAGCCGCGGATGGGACGGCGCGCCTCAAAGGCGCTCTGGACGGCATGGATGGTCGCGTTGCGAGCTTTTATGACCGTATCGAATACCAGTTGCTCGCGTTCTGAGGGCTCGCGGCCCACGACGCCGGTCCACGTGATGTCGTAGTAGACGCTGCCGGGCTGGTCGGCTTTGGCCCAGATGTCGACGAGAAGGAGATCGCCCTCGCGGATGGGCGAGGAGTGCTCGGCGGTGGCCTCATAGTGGGAGTCGGAGCTGTTGGCGTTGACGCTGACATCAGGGCCGCTGTCCCAGACAAGGCCCTCGCGGCGCATGGCCTGGCCGAGCCACTGGGAGTGGTCGAATTCGGTGTAGCGCTGTGGCTGGCCCGCGGCCGGACGCAGGCGGCGGCCAATCTCTTTCCAGCCCTCGGCCACAATCGCGTCGATGGCCCGCTGTGCGACGCCGTGGCTGGCCTTCTGCTCCTCGGTCAGCACCGCCTCAAACTGGCTGACCAGATCGGCGGAGCTGACAATCTGCTTGTCCAGGCCGCGCAGGAATTCGACCGTTCCGGCGTCAACCATCGACACGTACATGATGTCGTTGTTGTGCGAGTACTGCATGGCCACGGTGTGCGCGTCGAACAGCATTGCTTCAAGGCCGGCGGCGATCTCCTGCCAGCTTGAATACTGGGCTTTCGCGCCTGGCAGCGTGTCCAGCCGTCCCTGCTCGATGCGGTGCACCAGCTTGCGTGGCTCGCCCGAGGCGGGCACGAAGTAGTACCAGCGCCGCGTGACCATCGCTTTCTCGTCCAGGCCGAGAATGTGCCCGGCGATGGGGTCGCGGTGATGGTGGTCGTAAAAGAGCCAGCCGTCAAAGCCGGCCTCGCGGATTGCCGCCTGAATCGTCTCGATATTCATACCGGACATTTTACGCGTGTTGGGCGCGGCCACTCAGCGGGTGGGCCGATCCAATCGTTACCCCCGCCGGTAATATGCCCCGTCTCAGCCAACTTTAGTAAACTCAACGGCAGAATGTTTGTTTCCAATGTGATGTCTCGCCGCTTCCGTTGCGCAGTCCTTTTTCCGGCGCTTGCCGTGGCTCTGGCGGCTGTTGCGGCCTTGCAGCCGGCTTCGGCCCAGGGCACGCACCTGTGGACCCAGTCGCGGCTGGAGGAGTTTGAAAAGGGCACGCCGCAGGGGGTGGAGCTGACGAGCGACGGCTTTCTGCGCGAGGGGCCGGGGTTGGCGGAGAAGCTGACTACGCCTTCGACCTATGTGTGGTCGGTGGCTGCGGACAAGAGTGGCGCGGCATACCTGGGAACCGCCTCGCCGGCGACGGTGCTGCGCGTGGGACAGGACGGCAAGCCGTTCACGCTCTTCGAGACGAAAGACCTGGCTGTGCAAGTCGTCCGGCTGGGGCCGGATGGAGCGCTCTACGCGGCTACGCTGCCTGGCGGCAAGGTTTACCGGCTGAAGGCGGACGCGAGCACGAAGCAAGATGAGAGCAGCGCCGAGGTGGTCTTCGATGCAGCCAAACTGGACGGAGCAAAACCTGAAGACGGAAAAACAGACGCGAAGTCGCACTACATCTGGGACCTGACCTTCGACGCGGCAGCGCGGCTCTACATCGCCACGGGCGGGCCGGCGGCGGTTTATCGCGTCAGCCCTTCCAATCCTCAAGCAAAAGGTGATCCGGTCAGGCCAGAGGGCAAGCCCGAGCTGTTTTTCAAAAGCGACGAGCAGCACATCCGCTCGCTGGCTTGGGATGCGAAGGGCAATCTGATCGCCGGTTCCGACGGTTCCGGCCTGGTCTATCGCATTAGCCAGCAAGGCAAAGGCTATGTGCTCTTTGAGGCGCCGCGCCGCGAGATTACCTCGGTGGCCGTGGCCGCCAACGGCACCATCTTCGCGGCCAGCGTGGGCGACAAGAGCCATAATCCGCTGCCGCCGCTGCCCGTGCAGGGAGCCGGAGCGGTCAGCATCACGATTGTTCAGCCGGGCTCGCTGCAGGCGGCCAACGCCAGCGCCTCCGTGCCCGAGGGGAGCGAGATTTACGCGCTGGCGGAGGGGCAAGCGCCGCGCAAGATATGGGCAGACAAGGACGACGTTGTCTACGCTCTGGCTGCGCAGACGGACGGCCTGCTGGTTTTGACCGGCAATCGTGGGCGCGTCTTTCGCATCAAGGATGATGGCAGCTACGCCGACATCGCTCACCTGGAGGCGCAGCAGGGGCTGAGCCTGGCCGTGGTGCAAGGGTCGGAAGGCATGGGCGGCATTCTCATCGGAACAGGCAATACAGGCAAGCTGGTTTTTCTGAGCCGCGGCGAAAAGCACGAATACTCGAGCGACGTGCTGGACACGGGCGCATTGGCCCGCTTTGGCCGCGTCGAGGTCGAACCCGGCTCGGCCAACTACGAATTGCTGACCCGCACCGGCAACGTGGAGCAGCCCGTGCGCGGCTGGTCCGATTGGCAGCCGCTGCGCGAGGGCGCGGTGGCCTCGCCCGCCGGCCGCTTCCTGCAGTGGAAGGCCGTGCTGCGCGGGAATGGCTCGGTGGGCTCGGTGGGCGTCAACTACCTGCCCGTGAATGCCGCCCCGGTGGTGGACGAGCTGGTGGTCGTGCCTGGGGCGCGCTTCAATCCGCAGGCGCAGATGGCCAACCAGCCGCCGACGGTCAACATCGTGCTTCCCTCGGCCGGCCAGGCCGGAGTCACTATTGACGGCGGAGCTGCCACGCCCCTGCAGGCTGCCAAGGACCGCGCGGCCGTCACGGTCCGCTGGGCGGCGCACGACGACAACGGCGACGACCTGAGCTTCGCGCTCTACCTGCGCGGAGACGGCGAAAGCGTTTGGCGGCTGCTCAAGAAGGAACTCACCGACAAGGCGTACAGCTTTGACGCGGCGCTGATTCCCGACGGCGGCTATCAGATCAAGGTGGTCGCCAGCGACGCGCCTTCGCACACGCCTGGCGATGCGCTTTCCGGCGAGAAGGTGAGCGAGCGCTTCGAGGTGGATACCACGCCGCCGGTGGTCTCCGCGCTGAAGGCCGTGCTGGCCGATTGCCGTCATCAGGATTGTCATCCTGAGCGAGCGCAGCGAGTCGAAGGACCTGCGTCTTCTTTCGTCCATCTGACCTTCGATTCCGAAGATGCCTTCTCGCCCATCGCGCACGCCGAGTATTCACTCGATGCCGGCCCGTGGCAGTATATCGAGCCGGTGGGCGGGCTTTCCGACTCACGGCGCGAGCGCTACGACGTTCTGATTCCCGTGCCCACTGATAAGGAAGGCAGCGAACACCTCGTCTCCGTCCGCGTCTACGACCGGCACGACAATGTGGGCGTAGCCAAGACGGTGATTGCCGCCGAGAAGAAGTAGAGATCATGCGATTTGAGCTTTATGTAGCGGCGCGGTATTTGAAGGCCAAACGGCGGCAAGCCGTGGTGGGCGTGGTGACAACCATCTCCATTGCGGGCGTGGCCGCGGGCGTGGCTGCGCTTATTATTGCCCTGGCCATCACCAACGGCATGAGGCGAGACCTGCAGGACCGGCTCCTCGGAGCCTCGTCGCAGGTTGATCTGATGCGCGTTCAGTCGGACGGCATCCGCGATTGGCAGCCTCTCTTGGAACGCCTGCGCCATGTGCCCCATGTCACCGCAGCCGCGCCGGGAATGTACGGGCAGGTGTTGGTTTCGCGTGGGCCGCGCGCCGGCTTCGCGCTCATTAAAGGCATTGTCCCTGCCCAGGAGCGGACGGTCAGCAGCCTGCTGGACACGATCACCTCCGGCACGGCCAAAGACCTTGATCCCGAGGCGGCAAATCAGACTCCGGTTCCCGATTCAACTCAGGCCGCGGCTCCGGACTCGGATTCGGATTCTCTTCCGAGCTCCATCAACACGCCCTATCCGCCGCTGGTGCTGGGCAAGGACCTGGCCGAGACCATCGGCGCTCAGGTGGGCGACAGCGTGCTCGTGACCAGCCCCCAGGGCGAGCTGACGCCTCTGGGCCTCGCGCCCAAATACCAGCGCTTCCGCGTCACGGCCATCTTCCACTCCGGCTTTTATCAATATGATGCGGCCATGGCCTTCATGCGGCTCAGCGACGCGCAGAGCCTCTTCAGCGAGCCGGATCTGCTCTCTGTCATCAGCTTCAAAGTAGACAATCTGGACCGCGCTCCGGCCATCGGCAAAACCATTGAACAGGCCGCCGGCCCGGGCTACATGACCACCAACTGGATGGAGCAGAACCGCGAGCTTTTCCGCGCCCTGAAGCTGGAGCAAGTGGTCACCTTCATCGTCATCGCGCTCATCGTCATCGTGGCCGCGCTGAACATTCTCATCGCCCTCACCATGATGGTGATGGAAAAGACCCGCGACATTGCCGTAATGATGAGCTTCGGCGTCGAGCCGCGGCAGGTGCGGCGCATCTTCCTGCTGCAAGGTTTTCTGATCAGCATTATCGGCACCGCGCTGGGCCTTGTGCTCGGCTACCTGGCCGCCTGGGCGGGCGGGCATTATCACTTCATCCATCTCTCGGCCGAGGTCTACTCGATTGACACGCTGCCCTTCGCGCCGCGCCTGATTGATGGCGTAATCGTGGCCGCGGTCTCGATCGGCATTTCGCTGCTGGCGACGCTGTATCCCTCGCACGCGGCGTCACGGATTCTTCCCGCCGAGGCGCTAAGGTACGAGTAACTGAATGAAAGGAGCGCCGAAAATGAACGACAGAGTGAGTCGATCATATCTGTTTTGTTTTTTGGCTTGGTTCTTTGCGACTAGTTGTTGTTCTGCGCAGCACATGAATGCGAAAGATGGACCTTGCCAGGAACGTGCATCTGGAGCCGAAGAAACCGCCTGCTTTTATGCCGCCTATAACAAGTCGGATGGAGAGCTGAATCAATTCTACCGTCGAGTTCAGACGGTGGTGAACGGTGAGGAACTCACAAAGCTGAAGGCAGCTCAGCGGCTTTGGATTCAGTTTCGCGACGCAAACTGCTCTGCCGAGTTTGAACTCTATTTGGGTGGCAGCGCTGCCCCGATGGTAAGACTAGCCTGTCTTGATGCAGTCACAAGGCATCGTACAGATGAACTTAATGTAATGTATGGTTGGCGCCTGGAAAAGTGGTCCAAGTAAACGGGGAGTCAAAGGCACCGCTTTTCTTGACAATGTGTCACATTATGTGTCACATTATAAAGTATGCAGAGCATCACTCTTCGACAGCTTCGTGACACTCGTCAGGTCAAGGCCTGGCTCAAGGCAGGTGTGCAGATTGAAGTCCGCGAGCGCAACCAAGTGCTGGGCGATCTGGTGCCGCGAACTCCGCAGGCGCCGAGCGCCGTCGAGTGGCCAGACTTTGCCGCGCGCCGCCGTGCGATCTTCGGCGACCGCGTCTTGACCCCAGTTGCCGATCTTATTGCTGACCGGGAGAATAGCCGCTATTGAATGCCTACGTCGATTCGAGTTTTCTGGTTTCGAGCTACATCACCGATGCGCACTCTCCACTTGTGGACCAGCGCATGTCTCTCGGCTTCTCCATCTGGATTACGCCCTTCAACCATGCGGAACTGGCAAACGCTATCTATCAACAGGTCTTTTTGAAACGGCTCACTCTCGTTGAAGCGCAGAAAGTTTGGGATGAATTCCAGCGCGACTACCTCTCTGGCCTGTGGACTCCTGTCGAGTTTCCTCATCGAGCATGGGAAACTTGCACCGACCTTGCTCGACGCCACGGACCTACGCTCGGCGTCCGCACGCTCGACTCGCTGCACGTGGCCTGTGCGCTGGAATTGAGGGCGGAGCGCTTCTGGACCTTCGACGAGCGGCAGGCGAAGTTGGCCGAGGCCGTCGGGCTCGACACGAGCGCCTGATTTCCCGCCGAAGAGGTCTCACCGCGGCGGAATAATTTTCCCCGGCGCAGGCCGCCGATTTGCCCGTGATACGAGCGCAATCAACAGCCGATGTGGCGTTCACAATCATCTGCGGCAGGTCACGCGTATCCCGAAGTCACTGGCCGGATTTGTGCTTAGGGAAACTTTGGACAAGTGCCATTTTCAAAGCAGGCATTTCCTCAGGGGCTAAAGCCCGTTGTTTTTACCAACCTTTTCAGCGAGACTAAAGTCGTGCACTGTTACAAAACTTTATTGATCGCGGATTTATATCGCCGTCTGAACAATCCGCCATATTGTGGCCGGTTGAGTCAAGTAAATACTTTCGCAATTGGAGCAGACAGAAAGCGCACTCCTCCAAAAAAAGAGCCGCCATGCACTGCTCTAACAAAGTCTACGTGAATTCCCGAAAAGCTTTATTGCCCGAATGAATGTTTGGGCTTGCCTATGCGCATATTGAAGCCGACCATTGGGCCGTAGACATTGATTCCGTTGTCGGTATATTTCGGCTCGGACAGGTAGAGATTGGAAACGTGCATATAAGTGCAGCCGAGGGCCATGCTATAGCGAGGGCTGAAGTTGTATCGCGCGCCGCTGCCCACCATGAGAGTAAAGGTGAAATCCTGCCCCTGCGCATAGGCCACGCCATGCGGCCCCTGCGCGTCGATAAACCCGGCTCCGGTGCGCGCCTCGAGGTAAGGCGCCGTTCTCCAGTTGCGATGAACGAAATTGCGCCGAAAACCTAAATCGAAGGCCTCATAGTGGGATTCCGGGCCTCGTGGAATGGCAGTGTAAGACAGGGTTAGGGTCAGATCGGTATTCCCGCGCAATATTCCGGGACCATTGAGTTTGCCCATCTGCCATCTGAGGGAAGGGAATACGGGAACAAGCGTGTAATGAAGGGGCTTTTGCGTGTAATTATCGCCCACAAAGACATCGAAGACAAAAGGGATATTGGCGGGGAGGACGCCCAATTCATGGGAATATTCGAGCTTGTTCCGGTAATAGATGTCATCGTTGAAATCAGCAGGCTTCGAAGGCTGGGAGACTTCGACCTGCGGTTGGGCGTTCGAGTCTTGTCCCATGGACATCACGGGTAGTGTGAGAGATGCCAGGGCCAGGGTGAATAATCTCAGTTTTCGTTTAGCCATTGTTTTGAGGGGAGTACTGGCGGAGGACAGCAGCCGTCCGCGCAAATCCTGAAGAAGCAAGCAGGCCTGTTCCACAGGCCATGCGCTCTTTATATCATCCATCAGGCGCACATAAGCAGGCTTCCGTGAACTCAGGCTTCTCGATGGCTGAGGCAAGGAGGCGAGTTTGTGCAGCTGTTCGGATGGCATCGGCATCTATTGCGGCGTAATAATCCCGCCCAGCGCATGACGCCGCGGCAGCACGATGCCGCGATGATCCACTTCCGATGGGGGAGCACCCTTCTGGTTGAGAGTGGGCAGAGACTCCCGCTCAACGAGCGCGCCTCCGCAGGCGTGGCACCAGTCCACGGGGTTCCCTTTTTCCAGCACTGCGTGGCATTGGCTGCAAATCCGTTCCATACCCAAGAGCTTACCGGATCGGTTCGCCGGCATCCAGCGCCAGCCCTGCCGAAGGCAGTTGGCCCCACCGCAGGTGGCCGGTACACTGGAAGGTATGCACCCTCCAGTTCGGCTTGTTGCAATTGATGTGGATGGCACTCTGCTGCCGGGCTTTGCCAAGGCGTTGACACCGCGCACGGGGCGGGCTCTCAAGAGCGCGCAAGAGGCTGGGATCATTGTGGCTCTGGCCACCGGACGCCGGACGGACTTCGCTGCTCCGCTGCTTCAGGGCCTTAACTTGCGAGCGGATCTGCCGCTGATTGCGTCTAATGGTGCAGTACTCCGAACCTTGGGCGGTGAGATCCTTGACCGCTGTCTGCTTCCGGCTCAAGTTGCGCGCGGATTGTGTGAAGTTTTCAGGCCCTTTGGGGCTCTGGTCTTCACCTTTGACCGGCCGGGAAGCAGGGAACTGGTGCTTGAAGACCTGGAAGTGGCGCATAAAGCCATTGCAATGTGGGTCGAGGCCAACCGCGACGCCATCGAGGTGGTGAAGCCGCTGGAAGATGCGCTCCGCGACGGCGAAGACCTTATTCAGGGCATGGGGGCCGGAAGCTTGAGCCAGATGAACCTGGCCGAGGAGGCGCTCAAGGCCAGCCCGTGGAGCGGCAGTTGCGAGTGCGTGCGGACGGTCTATCCGGGGCGCGATATGTCGATTCTGGACCTGCTGCCGAAGGGCGTTTCGAAGGGCAGGGCGCTGGAGCGGCTGGCTGCGCGGCTAGGCGTGGACCGCGAAGAGACCATGGCCATCGGCGACAACTGGAATGATGTGGGCATGCTGGAGTGGGCCGGACAGGGCGTGTTGATGGGAAACGCTGCCGCGGAGTTGCACGCCATGGCGGAGGAGCGCGGCTGGCAGCAGACTTTGCCCAACGACCAGGATGGCGTGGCTGTGGTGCTGGAAGACGCCATTGCCAAACGCGCCGCTGATAGAATCTGAGTGATTCAGAGCATTATCACGGTGTTTCTGTAGGGTTGAATTCGTGGCTTCCCACCCATTTCACAAAGAGCGTGAAATGGATGGGGCACGGAGTTTCCTTATAATATCCGTGAAAATGCTTTTGACGGAGATTGGAGTTTGCTTTTTGTGTAGTTTGTCCACAACCCGCGCTTTATTTGCGACCCTGGCGGCGCTTGTAGTTCTGGGCTCGTCAGCGCGGGCAGCCGAGCTGTTCACGCTGCGCAACGGCTTCGAGATTCGCTGCGACCATCATGCCCAGGTCGAGGAGCGTACTCGCCTCTACCTGAGCGCCAGCGAGGACAATTACATCGAGTTTGTCCCGGAAGAGATTGCTGCTTTCGAGATGGTTCCCGACCTGCCCGCGCCGCCGGAATTGAAGCCGGCAGCGCCCGGATCGTCTCCTAAAGCCGGCGCGGAAGGCAGGCTTTCGACGGCGGACCTGGGAGAGATGCTTACGAAGGCCGGACACGAGCATAATGTGGACGTGGACCTGCTGGCGAGCCTGGTGAAGGCCGAGAGCGGCGGCAACGCTCACGCCGTCAGCCGCGCCGGCGCCCGCGGCCTGATGCAACTGATGCCCGGCACCGCCAAAAACCTTGGCGTCGAGGACAGCTTCAAGCCAGACCAGAATGTGCGCGGCGGCTCGGCTTACCTGGACGCACTGCTCACCCGCTACCACGACAGCATGGCGCTGGCCCTGGCGGCCTACAACGCCGGTCCGGAGGCGGTGGACAGGTACAACGGCATTCCGCCTTACCGGGAAACGCGGGCCTATGTGGCGCGCGTGATTCATGAGTTCAACCGCCGCGTGCTGGCGCGGCAAGCAGAAGCTCGCCGGGCGGGCTCGCCGTCCAGCGCCTTGCAAAACTGAGCCGATCTCTCAACCGTGGGAAATCAAGCGCGATGTGGAAAGAGATTCTTCCGCACGGCTTCTACGTTGCGCCCGATAGAATGAACAGAGACAGTCGCGGAACGGAGAGAGCTTGAAGAAGAAACGGTTGATCCTGGGTTTGGTGGTATTTGTTGCGCTTGTGGCGCTGGTCGTTTGGGGACGCGACAGAATTCACTTCGACTTTGGCGAGTTTCGCGCCCAGCTGGCGCAGGCCAACTGGTGGAAGATCGCGATTGGCTTGGGCTGCATCTATGTGGGCTACGTCTTCCGCGCGGCGCGCTGGGCGATGCTGCTCCGCCACAACAAGAAGGTCCCGCTCTTCTCGCTGCTGGGGACGCAGGTCATCGGCTTTACAGCGGTCGCGCTAATCGGCCGGATCGCGGACCCGGTGCGACCATATCTGGTTGCGAAAAAGACTGGTCTATCGATCAGCAACCAGATCGCCGTCTATATCGTCGAGCGCCTCTTTGACTTCGGCTCGATGGCGCTGATCTTTTCCGTTGCGATGCTCTGGATTCCGGATGCAGAGATCGTCAGAGCGACAAGCCATTCGGCCTTGCTTTCGGCCTTGATGCATCATTCCCCGGTCAGCCCGGCCGCGATTGCACGGTATGGCGGACTGGTGATCACCATGCTGGCCGCGCTGTTTCTGGTGGCCATCCGCATGACTGGCGGCCTGGCAGCCTCGTTTCTGGGCCATGCCGTTGGCCTTATCTCCACGAAACTCGGTCATGCCGTGGAGCACAAGGTCAACACCTTCCGCGCCGGGCTGGACACGATGCGCTCGTTCTCTGATTTCGCCGTGACGGCATCGCTTTCCATCGCCATGTGGGTGCTGATCGCCGCGTCGTATCTGGAGACGATGCGGGCCTTTGTCCACAGCCCGCAACTGGCATCGATCACCCCGTCGCAGTGCGTCTTGTTGATGATGGCCAGTGGAGGCGCAAGCATCTTCCAGTTGCCCATTCTTGGCTGGTTTACGCAGATCGGCATTGTGGCCGCGGCTCTTTACGGATTCTTTGGCGCGGCCTGGGAACCGGCTACTGCTTGCGCGGCTACGCTGCTGGCCGTCACTTTCCTGAGCATTGCACCCGTGGGCCTTGTCTGGGCGCGTTTCACGCACGTGGATTTGCGCAAGGTCGCCGAGGAGAGCGGGCAGGTCGAAGAGACGCTGGTTGTGGACGAGACGGGCGGCCAGAATACTGTTTCATAACGCTTGCCGTTCTTAACGATGTGCGTTATGATGCAACCGTGATCAGGAGCTTCGCGGACGCGGATACGGAGCTATTGTGGGATACCGGCAAGAGCCGCCGTATTCCTGCAAGCCTTCGTTCCTCGGCGCTGAAGAAAATTGCGCAACTTGATTCCGCCGAACGCCTAGAAGATCTTTGGTGTCCGCCAGGGAATCGTCTGGAAGCCCTGACTGGAGACCGCAAGGGCCAGCACAGTATTCGCATCAATGCTCAGTTCCGCCTGTGCTTTGTGTGGAGCGAAGGAATGGCTTACGAGGTTGAACTCGTCGATTACCACTAGGAGACGCTATGGAAAAGATTCCGTTCGGATACTCGATTCATCCTGGCGATATTCTCAAGACGGAATTCATGGAGCCTCTGGGGCTTTCCAGCTACCGGCTGGCCAAGGACCTGCACGTTTCCGCGCCGCGGGTGAACGATCTGGTGCGCGGCAGGCGCTCCATCACGGCCGATACCGCCATGCGCCTCGGCGCCTATTTCGGTTGTTCCGCGCAGTTCTGGTTGAACTTGCAAAACAAGCACGACCTTTGGGTCGCCTCCAAGAACAAATCCCTGGCCAAAGTCAAACCGAGGGCGAAGGCGGCGTAGCTTTTTCACTTGCCGCGGCAGGTTCTGGCCGCGAAAACCGCAGGCTATCCGGTCCCACGGCTCCGCCGGTCATGATCATGGTCATGGCTTGTTCCATGTTCAGGTCGGTTTCCGTGACCCGGCTGATGGGCAGAATCTGCAGGAAGGCCGAAGTCGGATTGATGGCGTTGGGCAGCAGCACGGCGGCCAGCGTTTCACCAGTGGTCGAGTCGGTCATGGTGCGCGTCAGGAAGCCGATGGACTTTTGGCCGGCAATGGGAAAGTCCACCAGCACGACGCGCTGGCTGGATTCCTTCTTGGCCATCATGGTGTCCAGCAGTTGGCGCACGGACGTATAGACCTTGGCGACAAAGGGCAGCCGCTCCAGCACGGCCTCGAAAAGGCTGAATGCCTGCTGGCCGATGACCAGGCTGGTAACCCGCCCCACTACGAAGAGCATCACCAGGGTCAGCACGATGGCCAGAACCGATTGCAGCCACGGCTGGTTGAGCCAGTTCTGCGGGAAGAAGTCCGCAAACAGCTTGATTACCGGTAAACCGGCCTGCGCCAGAGTGTCCAGAAGGAACTTGAAGATCAAATAAGTAACGAACAGCGGTCCGATAGTGATGATGCCAGCGAGAACGTTGCGTTGCAGGCTGCGCAGGACATGGGCAAAGACGGGTCTCACGCGTATCTCCTGCGGATGAGGATACCTGAACGGGGCAGCGCAAGTCTGTGCGCAGGCGGGGCAAGCCACCGGGCAGGCCAAAGATGCGCTCCCCGGCGCGGCGCTCGACGATCCATCAGGACATATTCCTGAATGAAGGCCTTCTTACAAGGCAGTTTTGCTTTCTAAGTCGGTATTGCTGCTCAAAACAGAACATATGTTTACAGGATCAACCAGCATTTCATTCATACAAATAGAGACTTGAAACGCTTTTCCTCCTTTTTGCACTATCACTGGTGTGGGATGTTGCCGGTCGTATTTTCAGGGAGAAAGCATTCACTTTAGTCCATCTGATTCTACTTTTTGTGTTGCATCCCATGGGTCTCATTTTATCTATCCGGCTTGAGGCCGGCTATGCAGCTGTTCTTGAACCTAAAGGGTTCGACCAGCGCGTGGCGCTCTCCGGCGCACGAGGACGGGGTGTCTGGTTATGGCGTGGTATGCATACTGCATCAGCGAAAAAGAAGCGTTTCCGGAGTTAGCACGTCATCGCAAGCCCCTTCCGATGGAATCGGTTGTGGGAGTGAGCGGCAATCAGGTTTTTGTTTATCCCGCCAGTGAGCTTGCTGTCATTGTCAGCGAATACAACCCCCAGGAAACCCTCGACCAGAAATCAGGCATGGAACACGCCCGGGTGGTTGGCGACTGCTTTGCGCACTCCACAGTGCTGCCCTTCCGGTTTGGGACCATCTTCAACGACGACGAGAGCCTGCGGAAGTCCATCCGCGCCAACCAGCGCCAATTCCTCGGCAACATCGATAAGTTGCGCGGCAAGACCGAGATGCACTTGAAGATCGTTGTCGACGGCTGCTGCGGCCGCGCTCTGGAAAAGCGCCTGTCTGCGGAAGGACTGAATCAGGAGTATTTCACCAGCCTGCGGCAGAATGCCGGCCGCCAGCGCGAGCGCCAGACCCGCGCACGCGCCGTCAGCTTTCAGATGCATCGCCTCTTCCTGCCGCTGGACGAAGAGGTAAGCTGCCGGATGACCGAAGGCGGAAAAATGGCTCTGGATATCGCGCACCTGATCGACCGCAAGAGCGTGGATCGTTACGTGAACAAGTTTTCGACGACCTGCGCCGCGATGAAGGAGTGCCAGATGCAGTTGTCGGGCCCCTGGCCGCCCTACCACTTTGTTCTCCGGCAGACACACGGCACGCATGCCCATGCGCAGCCAACGAACATTCCCCAGCCGGTGGGTGTGCATGCGGCCTGGCCGGCGCCCCATATCGCGGAGCCCTCTACGGTGCATGCCTGAACCGTTCCTGCCCATCGCAAATCTCTTGCAGCAAGCCCGGCCTGGAGCCGGGCTTGCTGCATTCAGAAGGCCTGAAACGCCAAGAGGCCATCCTGCGCCGCGGAAGGCCCTCCTGATCGTGGGCTGCGTCAGACGCGCAGCTCCTGCTTCAATTTTCAGATCTTCGATTACTTGAAGGATGCGATGGAGCTGGCCTCGTCGTCCTTGACGTCAAAGACGGTGTAAAGCTTGGTCAACTGCAGCAGATCGTGAACTCTCTTGGTCAGGTTCAGGAGTTTGACCTCGGCCTGTTGATTCTTGGCGGTGGTATACGCGCTCACCAATTCGCCCAGGCCCGAACTGTCGATGTAGTCCACCTTTCCCAGGTTGAGCAGAATGTTTTTAGTTCCCTTGCCAATCAGGCCGCGAATGGCATCGCGCAACTGCACGCTGCCTTCGCCCAGAGTGATTCGCCCGCTAAGGTCCAAAACTGTAACGCCATCCACTTCACGGGATGCAATTGTCAGGGCCATGAATAATCCTCCTTGCAGATATTACGAGAATAGCGCCCTTTGAGTTCCCGGCTGTGAAAGCCCGGCGCGCGCGGCGCTTTAACGCGAAAAATTCACATTCACACGCCTCCCAAGCCTCTGGTCAACCTTTGGATGCTTCCTTTGCCCGGCGGTTTCAGATGTTTGATGAGCGTCAGTTCCGTTCCGGGATGCAGTTGCCGGAAGTTTACCTCATCCATGAAGGACCGGATCAGGAACAGGCCGCGGCCTGTGCCGCGCAACAGGTTTTCCGGAGCCAGCGGGTCGGGCAGTGTTTCGGGGTCCAGCCCTTTGCCCTGGTCGGCGATGGTGATGACCAGAGCCGCTCCGTTGTTCTCAAATTTGGCCGTGACTCGCTTGGCAGGGTCGTACTCGTTGCCATGTAGAACTGCGTTCACGGCTGCTTCGCGCGCCGCCATGGTGACATGGAAGCGTTCATCCTCGTCGAGACCGGCCTCGGCAGCCAGTCTGCCTGCAGCCGCCTCCACCTGGGAGACGCTCTCCATGGTAGAGTTCAGCGTCAGCGTAAGCCCCCCGGTCATCTGTCCGTTCCCCGGATTCGTATCCGCCTCTTTCGGCGTAAAACTTTGGGTCGCCGACCCCTTGCGCTTCACAGCAACGTTAACGAAAGTTTCAAGGTTTAAAGGTCTTGTGTCAAGCGGTATGAGTCCGCGGGAGGAGCCTCGGCATTCGTTTGCCAGAAGGAATGCCATGGCGCATTCGTTTTTTCGATGTGGTGACTTGCTTTTGGCCCCTGTTATCCAGCAGGATGCCTTTGCAGGCAAAACCCGGCCCCGAGGGGATAAACTCAACCCATGCGTCCACGCACCACAGCTCGCGTCAGCCTGACAGCGCTGCTCGGCACCCCGGTAACCGATGCCCAGGGCCACGTGCGCGGACGGCTCAAGGACATTGCCGTGGCTACCGGGCCGGATGCGGGCAAGGTGGTCGGCATCGTGCTCAAAACACGCGACGGCCTTGCGATTGTGCCCTCGCAAGAGGTGATGGAGACGCCCTCCGGCGCCATGGAACTGCGCTCGGCGGGCGCTCTGACCCCGCTCAAGGACCAGGGCAATTACCTCTACCTGCAACAGGACCTGGTCGACCGCCAGATCATCGACATTCACGGGCGCAAGGTGGTCCGCGCCAGCGATGTCGATCTGGAGTGGATGGGGCAGGGCGCGGCTCACCTGCTGCGCGTGGCCGAGGTCGAGGTGGGGTTCAGGGGAGCCTTCCGGCGCATCTTCAAGGGATTGCTGCCGCGCGGCGTGCTGGATAAGCTGTCGCGCAAGTTCGCCGCCCGGGGCATTCCCTGGCAGTTTGTCGACGTAATTGAGCTTGACCCGGACCGGCGCGTCAAACTGCGCATCGAGTATGAACGCCTGGCCGAGATGCACCCCTCCGATCTGGCCGATATTCTGGAAGACCTGGCGCCCGCCGAGCGCGAGGTCATTTTTACTTCGCTGGACGAAGATCTGGCCGCCGATACCCTCGAAGAGGTTGAGCCCAGGATGCAAAAGGCGCTCCTCGAAAAGATGGGCGAAGAGAGAATCGCCGACATTGTCGAGGAGATGGATCCCGGCGCCGCCGCCGATCTTCTGGGTGAGCTTCCCGAGGATCAATCCGACGCCATCCTTGAAGAAATGGAGCCGGAGGAGCGGCAGGAGGTTTCCGGGCTGCTCGAGTTCGACGAGGATTCCGCCGCCGGCTGCATGACCACCGACTTCGTTTCCGTGGGGCAGGACGCGACCGTGGCCCAGGCGGCCGAAGCGCTGAAGAACTTTGACGGCGACCCGGAGAGCGTCACGGAAATCTACATTCTCGACGAGAAGCGCGTGCTGCGCGGCGCGATCCCGCTGGCGCGGCTGGTGATGGCCCAGCCGGAGACGCGCCTGGCCGTGCTGGCCGAAGCCCGCGTTCTTTCCTGCCCTATGGATTTGCAGCAGAATGAGCTGGCCGAACTCTTCGACAAGTACAACCTTCACGCTCTGGCCGTGGTTGATGCCCAGAGCCGCATGGTGGGCGTCGTCGAGGCCGACCACGTCATCAGCTTCCTGCGCGACAAACTGTAGCCTTGACCGCAAGAGCTTCGTGTTACACTTCCGGCGTACTTCACAAAGACATTTTTGCGTCGTGAATTCTGTTTCGCCAGAAGCCGGCCATTCCGTGGCCTGGCCGCGTGAGACAGAAGACCTGGAGGGAGAATGCCGGAGCAACTGAAAGAAGCCAAGCCGCAGCGGATGCATGGAATTGTGCCGACGCCCTATGCGATTCCCAAGGAACATCTGCCGCAACGAACAGCGCCGGGAAGCCAGCAGCCTTTTTTTGTTACTTTGATCGTCTGGTACTTGCTGCTGCGCGCCGGGACTTATATCTTCCTTGCCCTGGTTCCGTGGGGAGACCCGGAGTCGGGAATGGCTACTTTCCTGATAGCGCATCGGGCCCTTGTTTTCGATCAGATTTCAATGTGGGTCAACCCTCACGAACTGAATCCCGCGGAACCGCTGGCGGCTTTTTTTCAGAGGGCTGTATTCCTGTTTCTGGCGCTCGGGCTGATTTTTCTTGCATCCGCATGGAAGATGTGGACCCTGGATAAATTCTGGGTCTCGATCGTCCGCTGGGGCATGATCTTCCTGCACGGAGCGACGGTGATCCAAACCATGATCGAGTTGTCGGCCAGATATGTGGGCGGGCAGCAGGCTCCTCTTTCAGAGGCGATGCGAACGGCTCTTTTTATCGACGTAGCGTGGAATCTGCTGATCTGCGGCTTTTTTGCCATGTTTCCCGACGTGGAAGGGGCATACGACAGACAGAGTTAGCAGGCGGGTCTTCGTGCCAGGATCGAGCAGCCGTGCTTCCGGTTCACCGTTCGCGCGGACGGACTGAACGCGCCTCTGGTTCTTCTGCTGGCTCCGGTCGAGCTTTGCATCACGCCCAATTTCGCTCATTTCGAGCAGAATTGCCTTCTTCTATTCCCTTTGTCCTCATCAGGTGAGAAGAAAAGATACGGATTGACCCCGATCTGTGAAACAATTCATAGATGATGCAGTTTCCCAGGATAATTCAGGGCGGCATGGGTGTGGGCGTTTCCAACTGGAGCCTGGCCAACGCTGTTTCCAAACTCGGACAGCTCGGCGTGGTCTCCGGTACGGCGCTTGACTCTCTCTTTGTTCGCCGCCTCACCGATGGCGACAAGGGCGGACACATGCGCCGCGGCCTTGAGGCCTTCCCCTTTCCCGAGATGGCCAAGCGCGTCTGGGACGAGTACTACATTTCCGGCGGGAAGCCGGCGGGAACGCCGTATCCGATCGCGCCCATGCACCAGCGCCTCGACCTGCGCAAAGCGGTCGAACTCTGCATGGTGAGCAACTTCGTCGAAGTCTATCTGGCGCGCGAAGGCCACAAGAATCCCGTGGGCATCAACTTCATGGAGAAGGTTCAGGTACCGCACCTCTCCTCGATCTACGGCGCGATGCTGGCCGGAGTGGGCTATGTGCTGATGGGCGCGGGCATTCCGCTGCACATTCCCGGCGTCATCGGCGCCTATGTGTCGCAGCACCCGGCCGCATACAAGCTGAGCGTGACGGGGGCGGCGCAAGGGCAGGACACGAATATTTACTTTGATCCGGCCGACTACGCGGAAGGCCCGCTTCCCGTGCTCCAACGGCCGCGCTTCCTGGCCATTGTCAGCTCCAACACCCTGGCCACCACCATCCTGCGCCGGGCCAACGGTCCCGTCGACGGGCTGGTCATCGAGAGCGCCGTCGCGGGCGGACACAATGCGCCGCCGCGCGGCCAGATGCGGCTCAATGACGCTGGCGAGCCAATCTATGGCGAGCGCGACCAGTTCAGCATTGCTGGCTTCCGCGCGCTGGGCATCCCCTTCTGGCTGGCGGGCGGCTATGGCAACGCCAAAAAGGTGCGCGAGGCGCTTGAACAGGGCGCTACGGGCGTACAGGTAGGCACAGCGTTCGCGTTCACCGAGGAGTCCGCTCTGCGCTCTGACCTGAAAGAGTCGCTTTTGGCCCAGGCAGTTGCGGGCACGGGCAAGGTCTTCACGGACCCCTTGGCTTCACCAACGGGATTTCCGTTCAAGGTTGCGCTGCTCAATGGCACGTATTCCGATCCGGCGGTCGCCGAGGCGCGGACGAGGGTCTGCGATATGGGCTTTCTGCGAGAGGCTTACGTCACGCCGAGCGGCGGCATCGGCTATCGCTGCTCCGCCGAGCCGGTGGCCAGCTATGTGGCCAAGGGCGGCAAGATCGAGGATACGGTGGGCCGCAAGTGCCTGTGCAATGCGCTGTTGGCCAATGTCGGCTTCCAGCAGACGCGCAGGGACGGCTCCGTCGAGCCGGCACTGGTCACCGTGGGCGACGATCTGAACACCGTCGCGCAATTTCTGGCTCCTGGCCGCAACACCTATAGCGCCGCCGAAGTGGTTGCGTCTCTGTTGAGCCTGAGCGGGGATGTTGCCGTCCAGAATCCGGCCGAGCGGGTTCTGGCCAGCGCATAGGTTTCCGGCCGCATGAATTCATACCTTCAGGTTCGTGTCTTCCCACCCTTTCGCCAGGAAAAGGCGAAAGGATGGGGCACGGGAGATGGTGCATAAACAAGCGGTCAGAGGCCTAGCTGAACTGCCGTGCTCTCGATGAGGGAGCGAAACGGCCCTCTAGCGTTTGCGCTCCTTCAACTTGTGGCTGTCGGCGGCTCTCAGCGTCATTCCATAGAGTGAATTGAACTGTTCGATCTCCTTCAGCGTTTGCGGAGAAAAGGGCGTTTTGCCCTCGAAGGCATGCAGGACGATGCCCTCCAGCAGGTCGCCGAGCGTGATTTCCTTCAGTTCGGCAACGGCTTTGAGGACCTTCAACAGGCGCTTTTCCATCCGGACACCGGTCTGGACGCGCTCAACGACGACGGGTTCGCGATTCTGCTGTTCTTGCGGCATAAGCATCTCCTTGGTACATGTGTACCAAGGTATCTAGATAGCTGTACCGTGTCAATTCTTTTTTTGAGACTATTTTCGGAGGATCGTTCTGTGCCGGGGTTCACGTTTCCTGCTGGGCCTGATATGGTCAGGAGGGAAACGATCAATGAACCCCCCTTAGGAATCGGCCGGAATGTGGAAGCGATGGAGAATCCGGATATTACTGTTTCTGGCCGTCCTCGGTCCCGGATTCATCACTGCCAATGTCGATAACGACTCCGGCGGCATCCTCACCTACTCCCAGGCTGGCGCGCAGTACGGCTATACGCTGCTGTGGACCATCATTCCCATCACCATTGCGCTGATCGTGGTGCAGGAGATGTGCGCCCGCATGGGCGTGGTCACCGGCAAGGGCTTGAGCGACTTGATCCGCGAGGAGTTTGGCCTGCGGCTCACCTTTGTGCTGATGGTGCTGCTGGTGGTGGTCAACTACACCAACGTGGTGACAGAGTTCATCGGCATTGCCGGCTCGATGCATCTGTTTCATGTCTCCAAGTTCATCAGTGTGCCTTTTTGCGCGGCGCTGGTCTGGTACATGGTCGTCAAAGGGAGCTACAAGAGCACGGAAAAAATCTTCATCGTTGCCTCTCTGGTCTATATTTCTTACATCTTTGCCGGTGTGCTTTCGCAGCCCAGTTGGCACGATGCGATTCTGGCGACGGTCCAGTTGCCGGCCAGGTCGGTATGGAGCAACAAGGCTTATATGTACATGGCCATCGGCGTAGTGGGCACGACCATCGCCCCCTGGATGCAGTTCTATCTGCAATCGTCGATTGTGGAGAAGGGCATTCGCGTCAAGGACTACTCGGCCTCGCGGCTGGACGTGATCATCGGCAGCCTCTTCACCGACATTGTGGCCTGGTTCATCATTGTGGCCTGCGCGGCCACGCTCTTCGTGCATGGCATGGGGGCGATCCAGGTGGCCTCGGACGCGGCTGAGGCGATGCGCCCCCTGGCCGGCGACTACGCCTTCCTCCTCTTCGCCTTCGGGCTCTTCAACGCCTCGGTCTTCGCGGCTTCGATTCTGCCGATTTCGACGGCCTACACGGTCTGCGAGGGCCTGGGCGTCGAGTCTGGCGTGGACAAGAGCTTCGCAGAGGCGCCGTTCTTCTACTGGCTCTATACGCTGCTGATTGCGGGCGGCTCGCTGACCGTGCTGCTGCTGCCGGATGCGCAACTGATCAACGTGGCCATTCTTTCGCAGGTGCTGAACGGCGTCCTGCTGCCGGTGGTCATCATTCTGATGCTGCTGCTCATCAATCGCAAAGACCTGATGGGCGAGTACAAGAACTCGCGGCTGTGGAACGTGATTGCCTGGAGCACCAGCCTGATCGTTATTGGCATGACGCTCGTCATGCTGTGGGGGATGATGCCGGGGCATTAACCACCTGCGGTGGGGCCAACTGCCTGCGGCGCGGAGTGCGGACGGGGGTGGCTTCCCGCCCTTGCGCCAGAAGAAAGCGCAAGGATGGGGCACATGGCACTGAGAGGGAAGAATGAAGTTACCGAACGGAGAGGCGGCGATTGTCGAGATTGAGAAACTTCGCGACTATTGCCTGAGTTCAGAGCATCCTCGCGGAAGGCATAAGGCGCGAGTATTTCATTCTCTCCTGGGAATGACCGCCGCTCATGCGGAAGAGCTTCGCATGGCGCTGACGGGAGATGCCACACTCGGAGCTTCCGATCTGTACGGAACTCGGTACATAATTGACTGTGAATTGAGGCGAGGCAAAAGGGTTGCCGAGATTCGTAGTTGCTGGATTGTCCTGAGTGGCGAGATCGTTCCGCGGTTTGTCACTTGTTATATTCTTTAGGAAGAGGGAGGTATGGGGCAGATGGATATTCTATCCGAAGTCGCAGTGCTCAAGGATATGCCTGAAAAAGGGCTTGTGCGCGGTCAGGTTGGAACCGTCGTTGAACTGCTCACCCCCTCCGTGGCCGAGGTCGAGTTCAGTGACGATCAAGGGCGCACCTATGCCATGGCCGTCCTGCAGTCCGAGGAGTTGATTCGCCTCTACCGCCGCGGGTACGAACGGGTAGCCTAGAAACTGCGCGAGCCTGTGGCACCCGCAATGACCATGAAGCACAACCCGGCCAGCCCAGGGGAACTGCTGAAAGAGTTTCTCGGCGACACAACCGCAACCGAGCTTGCCGAGCACATCGGCGTGGCGCGCGCCACCATCTCCCGCATCCTCAATGGCCGCGCTTCTGTTTCGATGGACCTCAGCATCCGGCTTGGTGAGGCCCTGTCGCTTTCCCCCGACTTCTTCTCGAAGGCACAGCTTCAGCACGACCTATGGATCGAATCGCAGAGAAAGCGGCCGAAGATCAGGCCACTGGCCGCTTAAGAACTGCGCGTACAGCGAAACTCACAGGTCTCAAAAGCGAGACTTGGGGCGCCAGGCTATGACTCTATTGTCGCGTTATCATAGGGAACGCAGAGGGAATATGGCAAAAGGATACATCATCAATTTTGTTAAGGCTGGGACTCAAGACAGCCCCAGAAACGATATCGCTTTTGGCTCTCGTCCCGAAGATGCGTGGTATTGGGATTCGGCTGAACGCGCAGAAATTGATTGTATGGACCTAAAAAGAGGTGGTGTAAAGATACAATCTATGGAAGGTAGAATTCACTGGATTTACGATTTTGAGATTGAAGAAATCTCCCCCGGCCAATTTTCAATTTTCTGTGATCTCCCTTTTATAGGGCAATAGCTTGTACCCCCAGGTCCGGATTTTCTGATTTGGTACGAAGAGATTCAAATCTTCAGGCGACAGCTAGCCTTTTGAGCCGAATGCGCCCAGCGGGGATCTGCGCAAGTTCGTACTGAGCCTGCTGCGTAATCCAGCTTTGGGCGCTGCCGCCAAAGGCCTGAGAGAGCCGAATAGCCATCTCCGGCGAGATGCCGCGCTTGCCGTTGACCAGTTCGGAAAGAGTTGTCCGCGTTACGCCCAAGGCCAGCGCTGCTTGCGTAATCGTGATGCCCAGCGGCTCAATGCACTCGCTGAGTACAACGCTGCCCGGATGGGGCGGATTCTTCATCGGGACGGGTCTCCCTTCTTTAGCTACAAGGCTATTGTCCGTGCCGTGCCCAGAATACAGCCGGAGTTACAATGGGATACCACTCAGCAAGCGCAAGCAAATCTTTATCTCCGGTGACAAGGTAGTCGGCTTTTGCCGCGCGCAGGGAGCCCAAAACTGACTGGTCGGAGTCGTCCCGCAATCTTTCGTCCAACTCGGTGCAAGGCTCAACCATTTCGGCCATAAACATGAAGCTGTCCGCCAGATCGCGAATTTCAGAGGGGTTCAGCGAGATGCGTGGCAGTCGCGGCAGCACACGAACCATCTCATCCAAAATGTATCGCGACAGGATGACATCGACGCCGCCCTGCTGCCAGGCTCTCAGGATGCGTCCTGGAATGCTCTGCGGATAGGCCAGCCCGGAGACCAGAACATTGGTGTCCAGGACCACGCGCACTCTCGCCATCAGCGGCGCCGTTCCTTGGCGACTGCCGCATCAATTTCTGCCATCCCCTGATCGACAGCCACATTCGCATAAGCCGCGGCAATCCGGTTGCCCAATTGGTCAAATCGATCACGCATGGCGCGAATCCTGGCAAAAAGTTGGGCATCCACCAGCGCGGCAACCGGCTTGCCATCCTTTTGTACCACGATGCTGTCATTCCGGTACTGGACCTGATTGAGCATTTCTCCCAGGTTCTGGCGAAAATTGACTGCGCTCACCTCGGTGACCATGGCCACCTCCATCAATATGACCATTATGGTCGATATGGTCTATTCTGTCTACCCCGCACCAGTCCGCTAAGCCGAAGGCGTCTTCCCCACCGCAGGTGGTTAGAGCAGCTTTCCGGCTGCCAGGTCGCGGATGAGGTTGCGGTCGGCGGGCAGGAACTCGTAGTTGGAGAGGTCTTCTAGCCGGACCCAGCGCACCTGATGATAGATGCGGCCCACAATTTCGCCGGAAAACTCATGCACGGCAAAGAATTGCAGGTCGACCGCGCCGCCATGGCGGTAGTTGTGGCGGATGCGGATGACGGGGGCGCCGATGGTGGCGTGAATGCCGAGTTCCTCATCCAGTTCCCGGGCCAGAGCCTGTTCGGCGCTTTCACCGGCCTCGATCTTGCCGCCGGGAAACTCCCACTTGAGCGCCATCGGCTGATCGGGACGGCGTTGGCCGATCAGCACTTCGCCGCCGCGCACGATCAGCCCTGCCGCCACAAAGCGAAGGGCTGGGCCTGCAGGCCTGGGACCTGAATTTGGCTGGGCTTCTTCCACGTTCCTAGTGTAGTCGCGCTAAAAGGGTTGCAGGGCTCGGGCAGTGCATTCCCTGGTTCGGCGGGATGAAAAACGGTTCTGTTGCTTCTGCGAAGGGGGTCAGGAGGATTTGCCCGGAACGGCTGCCTGGACGCTCTCGGCCTCCTTCGGCTGGAAGCAGCCCCAGCCGTTCTTCGCAGCGGCCTCGATCAGCCCTGGGGACGGGTTGACCGGGAAAGCGTGGCGGGCGGCCTTCAGCATGGCCAGATCGTGGATGGAGTTGCCAAAGGCTACATCGGGGTGCGCCAGACCCGCGCGCGCCAGGGAGGCGGCCTTGCCCTCGCCGGTGGGCACGTCCAGAATCTCGCTGGAAATGAGGCCGTTTTCGATGCGCGCATCGGCGGCCAGAATACGCTCTTCGGGAATGCCGAAAACGCGCACGCCCTCGGCGACGACCCACCTGTTGGTGGAACTGACGGCCCAAATCTCCGCGCCAGCCTGGCCGAGCGCGGCCACCAGCGCGGCCATTTCGGCGAAGATGCGCGGCGGAACAAACTCATGCACAAAGCGGGCTGCGGCGGTGCGCAGTTCCTGCTCGCGAAGCCCCGCGTAGATCTGCACCATCTCGCCGCAGATCTCCCGTTCGCTCACCTTGCCGGCCATGTAAGCGCGGTAGCGCGCGTCCAACCAATCGCTGGTGGAGCGCGAAACCAGCCCCTGCTCAATGGACCAATTCATGAAGCCGACGCCGGAGTCGCCGCTCCATAACGTTCCGTCGCAATCGAAGACGGCAACTTTGGGAGTGCCGGCCAAAACCAGCCGCTCAAACTCCAGAGCGCTCCAACGAGGGATTTGAATCTGTGTAGGCGTCAATCTTTTATCAGTCATGCTTGAAGAATTCATCTAACTCCATTCTCTCAAATTGCATGGCTTTCCGCGTGAGAGCTTGAAAAAACGCTCCGGCGGAGGAGAGGCGCAGAGGCGAAGCGCCGGATCAGTACCAGTATTTGAACGTCGGCCAGTCGGCGGAGTAAGGACGCTTGCGGTGGCGCAGCCAGAAGTAGTGGTGCTGCTCGTGGTCCATGATCCAGGGCGCGTCGAAGGGGCCAAGATCGACGACTTCGGCGTAGTTATCGGTGTAGTCTTTGGGATCATTGCCGAGGGTGAGAACGGATTCACCGGTGTAGTTGTTCCAGCCCCAGTAGAAGTAGTTCTGATGGCCGCTGATCGCGATGGGCAGGCCATATTTGGGGCCGAGAATGTTGACTGCACTGGCTTCGCCGTAGTTGCCGCAGAAGATGGCGGTATGGGCGCGGATGTCAGGCGGGAGGGCGTTATAGCGCGCGGCAAAGCCCTCGACCATCTGCGGCCAGCCGAAGCGGTCGGAGAGTGTTTGCGGCAGAGGACTGGAGAACTTTTCCTGCTTGACTTTGTTGGCGCCAAATCGGGACGTATAGGCGGTGTATCTGTCCGGCGGCAGAATCGTGAGCATGATGGGAGCGGTGGCGAGGCAGAGCAGGCAGCCGAGAATCACCGAGTAGACGATGGGCGGCCAGGCGCGGCGAGTGAGCTGGCCGAAGGCGACGGCTCCGGCGGCGAAGAGCACCGGATAGATGGGCGCGACGTAGTAATCTTTGGCGTGCATGAGCGTCATCATGGCCAGAAACGGCAGGTAAGTGAGAGCCACGAAGCGCCAGGGACGGGCTTTGCGGGCAAAGCCGAGCCAGGCCAGACCGCCGATCCAGAGTGGGGCGGCAAGGATGAGCAGCATGTCGACCTGTTCGTGCAAAAAAGCCAGCGGCGGATACTTGATGTTCTTGTCGGAGTGAGCGACGCCGTTCAGCAACTCATAGGTGGGGAAGTGGTGAGCCCACTGCCAGAGCAAGTTGGGCAGAGCCAGCAGCAACAGCATGGCCGCGCCTGCCGCGCAGCCTTTCGTCCAGAGGATGCGGCGCTGCGGACTCAGCAGTAGACCCACGGCCAGCGCGACCAGGAAGAAGACGGTGGAGTGCTTATTTTCGACGCCCAAGCCCGCCAGCAAACCGAAAATCAGCCAGGCTCGTGGGCTGGCGCTGCCTTCGGCGATGCGCAGAACGATGAGCAGCGCGCCCATCCAGAAGAATGGTTCGAAGGCGTTCATGGAGAGGTAGTTGGCTGTGCCCAGGAAGACCGGGGCTGCAAGGACGGCGGTCATGGCCAGGACCTGCGCCGCGCGCCGTCCGCCAAGCTGCCAGGCGAGCAGGCCCGTGAGGCCGACGGTGATGCCAGCGGCCGCAAAGCTGAAGATGCGGATGCCAGTCGGCGAGAGGCCAAAGAGCGTCTCGGCCAGCCGCGCCTGGAGGGCCACCAGCGGCGGCATATCCACATAGCCCCAGGCCAGATGATGGCCGCAGACCAGGAAGTAGAGCTCGTCGCGAAAGAAGCCGTAGCCCAGATGGCTGCCCCAGAGGGAGCTGGCCAGATGGATCAGGAATGTGAGCGCGGCAAAGACGGCGGCGAGCAGGAGGGTGGCGCGCAGTGGCGTTCGCGCGGGAATCAGTGAATGGGCTTCGGACAAGGCGGCCTCTTGGAGACAGTCTAAGCGATTCCGCGGGAGCCACCTAAAACGATGAGAGGCAAATTGTCTCATAGCCGGGAGACAAAATAGAAAATCCGCTTAACGGCCGATCTGCGCTTCCAGATCATTGTCTTCAAGCTGCAAACCGGGTTCGGCTGCGACTGGCTTTTTGGGCAGCGAAAGCCGGAGCTTGCCAGCGTTCTTCATGGAACGCGCCGTGGAGCGGCGGCATTGTCCGAGCGCCCGACGCAGAGCCTGTTCCTCTCGGGCCTTCAGCACGGAAACCAAGCCATCCCGCTTGCCACGGCCGCTAAGGACGCGGCTGGCTTCCTGCGCGAGCGCCTGCCAATCGTGCCACTCTCCGGCGGCGTCCTGAATCTTCCTGAACGCCGCGGTCAGCCGCTCGGCCACTGGATCGGCCGCGGCGGAAAGCTCGGACAGATAAAGCGCCTGCTTGAGGCGCTTGCGGTATTCGTGCAGGTTGGCGGCGTCGAGGCTGGGCAGTTCGCTGGTTAGCCGGGTGAAGATATCCAAAGCCGCCTGGGCAGTGGATGGCGCCTGGGCTGGCATGGCTGGCGCCAATGCCGCTTCCATCTCATTGGTGAGCCGATTCAACCGTTTGCCGTGAGCGCCAATGAAAAGCTTGAGCTTATCGACGGCCTCTATGCGCTTGCGCATCAGCCGGTCTTCGAATTTGGCGATTTCGCGCGCGCAGAGGGGGCTCAGCGGCGTTTGGCTCGCGGACGTCTCTCTGGAGGGGTCGCGGAGGCTGTCGAGCCGGAACAGATACACGTCGGCATTGCGCACCGGTTCGAGCGCCTTGCGGAGCTTCTTCGCATCCTTGCTCCAACGCTGAAACGCGCGCGCGGCGGCGGGATCGGCGGCCTGTTCCAGGGAATGCTCCAACCCCGCCCGCAGGCGCAATGTGAGGGCGCGCAGAATGTGGACGCTCTTCCGGCTGGGTTTGCGGGCGCATTGCGCAAGCAAAGCGCGCCACGCCTCAAGCCGCTGCCGCCACTCCGGTTGGAGAGGGACCGCGGGCTGCTCGCCGGGGGGAAGAAGAGCGAGATTCACTGGAATTTGACCTCTGCTTACCATTCTGCACCAAGCGGGCGGGGGAGGGAAGCAGGGTTATGGGATGAATCGCGTTAAATTCCGTGTTTGAGAGATTTCGAGATAAGGGAATTGGTGATGTTTTCTTGCTCGGAATGTCAGGAAAGAAAGGATGATGGCACGGGACGCTTTGGCGCGGAAACTCAGGCGGCGCGGGGAGTGAGCTTGAGGCCGAGAGCCTTCATCACTCCAAGAAAGGTCGAGAGCCTTGGATCGCCGGTGGACGAGAGAGCTTTGTAGAGCGCCTCTCGCGTAACTCCGGCGCGGCTGGCAAGCTGGGTCATTCCCATGGCGCGCGCAATGTCTCCCAGGGCTGCGGCAATCAGGGCCGGATCTCCATCCACGAAGGCTGCTTCGAGATAAGCTGCGATGGACTCCGGGCTGTCAAGGTACTCGGATGGGTCCCAGAGAGTTGTTTTAAGAGCCATATTGCCACTCCTTTGCCAGCTTCTTTGCCTTGGCTATGTCTATCTGTTGCGTCTTCTTGCTGCCTCCGGCGAGCAGGAGAACCAGCAGGTTCCCTTGCTGTTGGATATAGACCCGGTAACCTGGCCCGTAATCGATGCGCAACTCGCTGACGCCTTCGCCGACGGGCTTCACGTCTCCGAAGTTGCCCAGCGAGAGGCGGCGAATGCGGATCTGAATATGAGCCCGCGCATTTTGGTCGCTCAGTTTGCGAAGCCAATTCGAGAAGACTTCGGTCTGGCGAATCTCGACCATCTGTCAACTATAGTTCACAGGCGGATTTTCTTCAAGCACAATGCGGCTTATGGACGCCAACCCTTTCGCCAGAAAAATGGCGAAAGGATGAGACACCCTGTTTTCGGCCTATATCTGACAATGATTCGGATCACAAGAAAAATACGATAATGATGGTTTAGTCATATACACTGTGTGTGTCTTGATTGGAGGCTGAATTGGACAGCGAAAAGTATACAAGATCAGTAACGCTTCTGTGCCCGACCTGTGGCAATAGCATACTTGAACAAAGTGAAGATGGCGACAATCAAGAGGGAATGATCCGCTGCCCATCATGTGATAGAACGATGAGCAAGGAGGAGTTAATTCACGAAAATGGCGTGGTTCTCAACAGTGCCGTCGACGAAATGAAAGCCGAGGTTCTTGAGGACGTTCAGAAGGAACTAAAGGATATGCTCAAGAAAGCATTTAGTGGGTCGGATCATATAAGGATAAGATAAATGAATTTAACAATGATCCCGACCGAGATATTTACAGCGATTTCGACGATTGTTTCGGTATTGGCACTCGTTATGTCTGCTTATTCGATGAAAAAGACAATTGATTTTAATAAGCGGCAGAAAGATTTTATTGAGACTAATGATAAGCTAAACAAGATGCTGCTAGACAAAGAGCAGCAGGAAAACCTAATCCAGAGTCAGGCTGACATTTCAGCCAATTTCATATGCGTTGGTAGAGACAATTACAGGATGAAAGTGTTTAATAAAGGAAAAAGCTCTGCACGTAATGTCCGGATAGAATTTCCCAACGGGAACGAAATTTTACTCGAAGACGAGTTGAAAGAGAAGTTCCCAATGCCAGCGATAGAACCGCAGCAATCAGTAGAACTAATCGCAGCTGTGAGTATGGGCTCGCCTCGTCGTATGGATGTAGAAGTTGTTTGGGACGATCAATCCGGTGTAGACAGAAGAAAGCTACTTCACCCAACACTCTAGCATCAAAGTATCTGAGCATTATTGTTCAGAATGGAACTTAAATCCGCCATTAACTCTAAGTCATACATCCTTCAGAGAGTCGGTTACCCCTTTATGATAATGCCCCCAGATCATCTCGGCAGTTTTGCGGTTGACGACGGCGGCCAGCGATTCCGCGGTGGCTTGCTGGACCTCGCGGAGGCTGCCGAAGTGAGTCAGAAGGCGCTGGCGGGTTTGCGCGCCGACGCCGGGGATGGTTAGTAACTCCGAGTCGCGGTCGCGCATGGCGCGGCGCTGGCGATGATAGCCGATGGCGAAGCGATGGCTTTCGTCGCGGATCAGTTGGATAAGATGCAGCACCGGCGAGCGGCGGTCGAGAACGACGGGCTCGTCTTCATTGCCGTAGACGTAAATGATCTCTTCCTTTTTGGCGATGGAGGCGAGCGGCTGCGTGGTCAGGCCGAGGGATTCGAGAGCATCGGCGGCGGCGTGAAGCTGGCCCAGGCCGCCATCGACAAGAATCAAGGATGGGAGGGTCTTCGGCTCTCTGGAGGGAGAGGCGGCTTTTTCAGGGGCTAAAGCCCGCGACTGTTTGGGGGCGCTTTCGGCACGACTGAAGTCGTGCCCTGATACAGAGCTTCGTTCCTTCACCGCGTTAGATTCATTCTCTTTGATCTCATCGAGCAGGCGGCGGTAGCGGCGGGTAAGCACCTCGTTCATGGAGGCGAAATCGTCCACGCCGGTGACGGTTTTGATCTTGAACTTGCGATAGGCCTGCTTGTTCATCTTGCCGTCTTCCCAGACGACCAGCGAGGCCACGGTCTCCGTGCCCTGGATGTGGGAAATGTCGAAGCACTCGATGCGGCGGGGCAGCTCGGGCAGCATGAGCGCGTCGGCCAGCGCCTGCTGAATGGCCTTGCGCGAAGGCTCCAGCACGCGGAAGCGCTGGGTGTAGGACTGGCGCGCGTTCTGGCTGGCGAGATCGACGAGGGAGCGCTTCTCGCCGCGCTGGGGCAGCGTGATTTCGATGCGGTGGCCGGCGCGCTCGGTGAGCAGGGCGGCCAGGCTTTCGCGGTCGTCGAAGTCCGCGGGGATGAAGATGGAGCGCGGAACGTAGTTCTGGTCAATGTAGAGCTGCTTGAGCAGGGCGCTGAAGATGGGGCCGGCGTGAAAGGGGGCTGCTGGCTCAGTCTGATCCGGGGGAGCGGACGCGGGTTGAGGTTCGTGGTCTCCCACCCTTTCCGCAGGAGACAAACCGCAGGTCCTTCGACTCCGCTGCGCTTCGCTCAGGATGACAGGGGCACGGGAGGTTTCAGGCTGGCTGGCATCGTTTTCGGGAGCTTCGGCTTCGAGAAGCTCGGGCAAGTCTTCCCAGAAGAATTCGCGGCGATCGACGATCTGGCCAGCGCGCATGTGGAAGAGGTTGACGGCCAGGCGGCCGTCCTCGTAGTGATAGCCGAAAACGTCCGAATCGTCGTCCAGCTCGACGGTGGCGACGCGCTGCTTTTCCCGCAACTGATGGACAGTGGAGAGCTGATCGCGGAAACGGGCGGCCGCCTCGAACTGCTCCGCTTCCGCGGCGGCCATCATGCGCGCGGTCAGGGTGGCTTCCAGCTCGGTGTGGCGGCCTTCCAGCAGCATTTGCGCGTCATGGACGGCGCTGGCGAAAATCTCTGGCGTGGTGAAGCCTTCGACGCAAGGGCCAAGGCAGCGATGGATGTAGTACTGCAGGCAGGCGCGGGGATGGTAGCGGGAGAGATCGACCTTGCAACTGGGAATCTGAAAGCTGCGATGGATCAGCTCGACGACGCGGTAGGCCAGGCTGCCGGGAAAGTAGGGGCCGTAATAAGCAGCGCCGTCCTTGCGCACGCGGCGGGTGACGAAGACCTTGGGGAAGCGGTCGGCCATGGTGAGCTTCACGAAAGGGTAGGTCTTGTCGTCGCGCAGCAGGATGTTGAAGCGCGGCTGGCGCTCCTTGATGAGGTTATTTTCAAGCGCCAGGGCTTCCTGCTCGTTGCCCACCAGAATGTATTCGAGATCGACGGCCTCGCGCATCAGCGAGCCGGTTTTGGCGTCGGCCTGAGAGGCGGCCAGCAGGTAGGAGCGAACCCGCGAGTGCAGGTTGATGGCTTTGCCTACATAGATGACTTCGCCCTCGGCGTTCTTGTAGAGATACACGCCGGGGTGCTTGGGCAGGCTGCGGATTTTCTCGTAAAGGTCCATGAGGCGGACAGCGCTTGAACCTAGAATAGCGGGTTTGGCAATAGGGGTCAGGGATCAGAGATCAGAGATCAGAGAACCAAGACAGAGATCAGAGAGCAGTGGATAGCGCTTCAGGAACTCGCCGCAACTTTCAGGCCTGTATGTATATTTCTCATTTCTGAAGCCATGTTTCTCGCCGCGACAATCTGACCCTTGACCTCTGTTCTCTGATCTCTGGCGCGCAATCCTTACCGGTTCGGGTAAAAAGTACACGGTTGGCGAGGGCGCTCCGCTGCGGGCTGCGGGGACAAGGCACTTGTTTTCAAAGCGTTGAAAGAATAAAGCATTTGGCATCCGGAATGCATTGTTGGTAACGCAGGGAAAAGCCAGCTTTGCCGGCAGATATGTTTGGCGGCAACGATTGTGGCAGGGAAGGGAACAAAGCAATGAGCGGTTATCAGTTGGGAATACTGAGTTTGGCGGCGGGTTTGGCCGTGGCGGGCGCGACCGGGTGCGCAACCAAGAACTATGTGCGCAACGAGACAGCGCCGCTGGTGGACCGCACCAATCAACTGAATGAGAAGACAGCGGCCAACAACCGGCAGATCCACGGCGTGGACGACAGGGCGCAGTCGGGAATCCGGCAGGCGCAGGGCTCGGTCGATGCGGCGAGCCGCAACGCGCAGGATGCCAGCAAGGCCGCAGGCGATGCCGAATCCTCGGCCAACACGGCCGTGCATCGCGCCGACTCGCTGGAGAGCGTGGTGAAGGGGCTGGACAACTACAAACCGGTGGCCGATGTCGCGGTAACTTTCGGCTTCGACAAGGCTGTGCTGACCAGAGAGGAGCGCGAGCAACTGGACGGTTTTGCGGCGCAGCTTGGCTCGGCCACGGGGTACATTCTGGAAGTGACGGGCGGAACGGATTCGACCGGCCCAGCTGAGTACAACTACGAGCTGAGCCAGCGGCGCGCGGATGTTGTGGTGCAGTACCTGGCATCGAAGCATGGGATTCCCGCGCACAGGTTTTATCTGATCGGCATTGGCAAGGACAAGGCAGTGGCGCCGAACACGACCGCCGAGGGGCGCAAGCAGAACCGGCGCGTCGAGGTGCGGCTGCTGGAGAATACGGTCGCGGCATCGACCCAGACGGCGACCGTGCAGTAATCGAACCCGCTCAGGAAGTTGCACATTTCCATGGGGCTCCGGGCTTTTGCCTGGAGCCCTTTGGCGTTTGAGGGGTTTGATGCTCACCGGAGGAAAGCCTTGCGAGTGTTCAACACAGCGGTTTATGATTGCGAGTTCCTACTAAAAGAAGATGACGCGCGTGCCCATCGATCATTGAGCCGGGCGTGGAGATGCAAAGTGCATTCATCGATTATTTCCTTTTCCAGGCAGGTTGTTCTTTTCGCGGCAGTGCTGGCAATTGCGGGATGCGGCGGCAGCAACTCGGCGATAGTCACCACCAAGACGACACCGGTCATTACCTGGGCGACGCCTGCATCAATTGTGGCTGGAACGGCGCTCAGTACCAAGCAGCTCGATGCCACGGCGGATGTCGCCGGGAGTTTCGTCTATTCGCCGGCGGTGGGAACGGTTGAGTCTACGGCAGGAACGGTTACGCTTTCCGTCACCTTTACGCCGACCGACACGACCGATTACGACAGTGCGACCGCCAGCGTGACGCTGACCGTGGCCAAGAAAACGCCCACCATCACCTGGGCGGCGCCAGCCCCGATTTTGGCCGGAACCGCGCTCAGCGCAACGCAGCTTGACGCGAATGCCGACGTTCCCGGCGCCTTCGTCTATTCACCGGTGGCGGGAACGGTCGAGTCGACAGCGGGAACCGTGACGCTTTCCACGACATTCACGCCGACCGATACAACCACTTACAGCACCGCGACCGCCAGTGTATCGCTCATAGTGACTGCTGTGGCGAGTATGGCGACGGTTGATTTTGGCACGGCGGAACAGGCGATTCGCGGCTTTGGCGGCGCGTATCCCTGGGCTCCCTCGACGATGCCCAGCGCCACGATTTCCGCACTGTTCGGCACCACCGGCACGGATCTTGGCCTGAGCATTTTGCGTTTGCACATCGCGCCCGCAACCTGGGACTCGACGAACAAGACCGCCGATACCAGCGTATGGACCACGGAGTTGAGCAACGGCGTCCTCGCGCAGCAGGCGGGCGCCACGGTCTTTGCTTCTCCCTGGTCTGCGCCAGCCTCGATGAAGACCAACGGCAGCGTCAATGAAGGCAGCCTGAGCACCTCCAGCTATGCCGATTACGCCGCCTACCTGAAGGCTTACGTGAACTACGCCGCCAGCCAGGGCGTGAATCTCTATGCCGTTTCCTTGCAGAATGAGCCGGATTGGAATCCATGCGATCCAAGCGGCACGGACGAAGGCCCGACCGGCAAGGACTGCTATGAATCCTGCCTGTGGACAGCAGCGCAGTTTGATGCGTGGATAGCGGGTAACGGCTCGGTGCTGACCACAGGTACGAATCCTGTCAAGCTGATGATGCCGGAGTCGTATTCCTTCTCTTCCGCCATGTCCGACACGGCGCTGGATGACAGCGCGGCCGAGCCATACATCTCGATTATCGGCGGCCATCTGTATGGATCCGCGCCCTATTACTACACCAAAGCCAAGGACAAGGGCAAGGAAGTGTGGATGACCGAGCACTACCTGAGTCCGATATCGGGAAGCACCCCGGAGATCGCCGATGCGATTGCGCTGGCCGAGGAACTTCACAATTCGATAACCGTGGGCCAATACAACGCCTATGTTTGGTGGGGCTCAAGCGCGACCAATCCGTACTCCGCCGCGCTGATCGACGACAGCAATAATCCCAATTACTTCGGCTACGCAATGGCTCAGTTCGCGCGCTTCGTGCGGCCGGGCTATGTGCGCGTGGATGCCCCGGCGACGCCGGCCACGGGCGTGTATCTATCGGCGTATTCAGGGAGCGATAGCTCGGGAAACAGCCATTTTGTGATCGTGGCGATCAATTCCAATACGTATGCGACGGCGTTGCCCATCAGTATTGAGAATGCGACGGTGACTTCGCTGACTCCGTATCAGACGACCGCCTCTGGCGGCTTGGCGGCACAGAGCGCGGTGACCGTGCCGGGCGGGGCTTTCACAGCCACGCTGCCCGCGCAGAGCATTACGACGTTTGTGCAGTAGGTAAGAGCTTTTTCACAGTTTCTGTAATGCGGGCATCGTGCTTTCCCACCCTAGCCGCAAAAACAAAAGCGCGGCGAGGGTGGGGCACCCAAGACCTTACATCATCGGTGAAAATGCTATGGCTACGGCCGCGCGGCGTCGAGCTGCTTTTCATGTACCGCGCGGACCTGCCTTGCTTTGAAGAGACTGAAGAATGGCGCACCCTGGGCGGCTGCCTCCACTGCGGGGCGGCCGTTCGCTTCTTCGCGCTCCACGAGGCAAACCACGGCGGCAACGATCATGCCAGCCTCGCGGGCAGCCTCGATGGCGCCGATGGTGGAGGCGCCGGTGGTGCAGACGTCGTCCACGACGACTACGCGAGCGCCTTCGCGGCAGAAGCCCTCGATGCGGCGGCCAGTGCCGTGGGTCTTTTCGGCCTTGCGAACCAGAAAGCCGTCGAGCACCTGCGGTTTGGGCAGGTTGCTCCGGGTTGCTTCCATCGCGCGCCATGCGGTGGCGATGGCGACGGCCGAGACGATGGGGTCCGCGCCCATGGTCAGCCCGCCGATGGCCTCGGCTTCGATGCCGCGCTCTTCCAGCAGGTCGGCAATCGCCTGGCCGGTGTACCAGGCGCCATTGGCGTTGAGGGTTGTGGTCCGGCAGTCGACGTAGTAGTCACTTGTGCCGCCGGAGGAGAGCTTGAACTGGCCAAGACGGAAGCTGATGCGGGCGAGAATCGAGAGCAATTGCTGTGCGTTGGTTGGGGTTGTCATCGCTCTTGATTGTATAGGGAACAGGGAATAGGGACCAGAAAAGCCCCGCCGGGACAATCTTCGGGCGGGGCTTGGCTTTTGTCAGAGCGTTTTCGATTCACATGTTGACATTGCAGTAGCGTGCAAGGTGGCTTTTTCTTGAGGAAAAAGCCACTTGGCTGCTTGGCTTCTGTAAAGAGCAGAATCGAAAGCGTTGTAGCCCATTTTGCTTCGCGCATTCAACAAAAATCCACTTTGCGAAGTGGTTCCACTATTGATACCATAAGGCGTGGCGGAAATTGCCAGGATCGTCGACCGGATGCGCGGCAGCCCAGCGCAAGTTCGTTTTGCGGATTTATACAAGGTCTGCGTGGCTTATTTAGGCGAGCCGCGTCAGAGCGCATCCAGCCACGCAGTCTTCAAGACCCCCTGGCCTGGCGATCCGCGTGTGAATATTCAGAACGCCAAGGGCAAGGCCAAGCCCTATCAGGTTCGGCAGGTTTTGCTGGCCCTTGAGAAATTGCAAGAGAAGGACGGCTCGCCGTCCACAATGGAGAAGCCGCAATGAGCCAAAAGACTCCTGACCACTATACATATCGCGTTACCTGGTCGCCGGAAGACGGCGAGTATCTTGCTCTCTGCGCGGAGTTTCCTTCTCTGAGCTGGCTGGCATCCGCTGCCGGACCGGCGCTGGCGGGGATTCGCAAGGTGGTGGCCGCGTCGGTGGCAGATATGATCGCGAATGGAGAAGCGCTGCCTGTTCCGCTGGCGGAAAAACGCTACAGCGGCGAGTTTCGCGTGCGCATTCCGCCGCAGGTGCATCGGGCGCTGGCGCTGGAAGCGGCCGAGCAGGGCATCAGCCTGAACCGCCTGGCGAGCGCCAAGTTGACGGGATAAAGTTCTCGCCGCAGTTGAACGCATCCCCCTTGCAGTCGCCCACCCACAAGGTTCATCCTGAACCTACCATGAAAGCCATCCAGATTCACGCAACGGGCGGGCCGGAGGTTCTCCGGCTGGTCGAGTTGCCCATTCCCCAGCCGGGGCCGGGGCAGGTATTGATCCGTGTGGAGACTGTGGGGGTCAATTTTATTGAGGTTTACTTCCGCAAGGGCATCTACAACGCGTCGCTGCCGCTCACGCCGGGCAGCGAGGCAGCGGGCACGGTGGAGGAGATGGGGCCGGGTGTGAAGGGATTTGCCTATGGCGACCTGGTGGCCTCGACGAGCGTGCTGGGCAGCTATGCGGAATATGCGCTGGTTCCCGCGGCGCAATTGGTCAAGGTGCCCGGCGGGCTGAGCCCCGAGCAGGCCGCGGCCGCAATGCTGCAGGGGATGACGGCACACTACCTGGCCTATTCCACCTTTCCTCTGAAGGCCGGGCAGACAGCGCTGATTCATGCCGGGGCCGGCGGCGTGGGCCTCTTGCTGACGCAGATGGCCTCGCGGTTGGGAGCGCGCGTGATCACGACGGTTTCCACGCCGGAGAAGGCGGAGCTTTCGCGCGAGGCGGGCGCTTCGGATGTGATTCTCTACACCGAGCAGGATTTCGAGGAAGAGGTCAAGCGGCTCACCGGAGGCAAGGGTGTGGATGTGGTCTACGACTCGGTGGGTAAGAGCACGTTTGAGGGCAGCCTCAACTGCCTCAGGCCGCGCGGGCTGCTGGCGCTCTTTGGCGCGTCCAGCGGACCGGTGCCGCCTTTCAACCTGATCCAGCTCAGCGGCAAGGGGTCGCTGTTCGTTACGCGCCCAACGCTCTGGCATTATGTGGCCACGCGCGAGGAACTGGAGTGGCGCGCCGGCGAGGTGCTGGGCTGGGTCGCCAGCGGCCAGCTCAAGCTGCGGACCGAATTCATCTATCCGCTGACCGAGGCCGCGCAGGCGCACATCGACCTGGAAGCGCGCAAGACGACGGGGAAGGTTCTGCTGGAGCCGTGAAAGCAGGGGACAGCTCACAGCAAACAGTGGACAGTAAGAACAGACCGTGCCTCATCCTTGCCGTCATTCTGAGCGAAGCGTAGCGAAGTCGAAGAACCTGCGTCTTGCGATCTTGTCGCAAATGCGGGAAACCACAAACCCGAGAATAATAAATCACGCGGTAAGAGACCGACTCGAACCGCGAGTCCATCGGAAAGAAGAGATTATGAACAAGATTTCTGTTACTGCAAAAGATAGAGTCTTTGTCCTGACCGGCGCGGGGATCAGCGCGGAGAGCGGACTGCCGACCTTCCGCTCGGAAAACGGCTTGTGGGCCGGGCATCGGGTCGAGGATGTGTGCGTTCCGGAAGCGTGGCAACGCGATCCCTGGGGGGTGTGGAAGTTCTACTCGGAACTGCGGGTCGCGGACACGAATGCCAAGCCCAATCCGGCTCACATTGCGCTGGCGGAACTGGAGGCAAAGCTCGGCGACCGCTACTTTCTCTGTACGCAGAATGTGGACAATCTGCACGAGCGGGCGGGCTCGAAGCGGCTGGTGCACATGCACGGGGACCTCTCCATGGCGCGCTGCGAGCGCGAGTGCGGCCGGCCGCCGGTGGTGGACCACACCATCTATCGCAGCCTGGACGAGGTGGGCCGCTGCGCCTGCGGCGGACGGATGCGCCCGCATATTGTCTTCTTCAACGAAATTCCTCTGGAGATGGGCCGCATCGAGGAAGAGATCCGGCAGTCGACGTTGATGGTGGTGATCGGCACTTCGGGCTCGGTTTATCCGGCGGCCGGATTTGTGCATCTGGCGCGGCAGACCGGGGCGCGCACCGTCTATGTGGGACCGGAATCGCCGCTGAACGCTTCGGCATTTACGAATGTGGTCCTGGGCAAGGCCGGGGAAGTGCTGCCGGGGCTGTTTCAGGTTGAGTAAAGCCTTGCTTTTTTGCTCCTGCGGGCGCGAATCGCTCTCTCCGGAGAGAATCATTTTGAAACAGCCGTGGCGATGCCCTTTCCGAGGAGGCGTTGAATTTCGCGTCTGTCTCCGATTCCGGTAAAGCCCTTGTGCCGCTCAGGTATCATCGGGATATTGCGATTCTGACCGCTTTCAAGAGGAGATTTCCGTGCCTGAAGTCAATAATTCCGCATTGCCGCCGCAGCCTTCCGTCCATACCGCGCAGGGAGCCCGCGTCCGGCGTCCGCTGCGCATCGCTCTTTTTGGCTTTGGGACGGTGGGCAGTTCGGTAGCGCGAATTCTGGTTGAGTCGCGCCCAGCGGGCCTGGAGCTGACACACATTTTCAACCGCGGCGTCGAGCGCAAGCGCGTGGATTGGGTTCCGGAGAGCGTGATATGGACCGAGGACGCCGACGCGGTGCTGGCCTCCGGCGATGTGGATGTGCTGGTGGAGTTGGTCGGCGGGCTTGATCCTGCCGGCGGCTGGATTCGGAAAATGCTCAGCGACGGCAAGAGCGTGGTCACGGCCAACAAAAAGCTGATTGCATTTCAAGGAGTCGAACTGGAGCGGATGGCCGCCTCCGGCGGCGGACACCTGAAGTACGGCGCGGCGGTGGCCGGTGGGGTTCCCGTGATTCCGGGCCTGGAGCAAGGGCTGGCCGGTGATCGCATCGAGCGCATTGGGGGCATTCTGAATGGCACCTGCAACTTCATCCTGAGCAAGATGGAGGAGGGCGCCGAGTATGCGCCTGTGCTGGCCGATGCGCAGGCCCAAGGTTTTGCCGAGGCCGATCCCACGGAAGACGTGGGCGGCTTTGACGCGCGCGCCAAACTGGCCATTCTGATGCGGCTGGCGCTGCGCGTGGCCGTGGACCCGGAGGAGATTGTGCCGCAGCCGATTACCGCGATTACCGCCGTGGATTTCAGCTATGCGCGCGACCTGGGCTGCACCATCCGGCAGATTGCGCGGGCCGAGCGCTCCTCAGACAAGGTAGCGGCCGCGGTGGGGCCGATGCTGGTGCCGCTGCGTTCGCCGATGGCCTGGTCGCGGGGCACGGAGAACATGGCGATCTTCTCGGGCCGCTACGGCGGGGATGTGGTTTTTTCCGGCCACGGAGCCGGAGGCCAACCGACGGCGGTGGCGGTGGTCAGCGATCTGCTGGCGCTGGCGCACGGCTCGCGGCGGGTGAAGATTCCCTCGGTTCCGGCACACGTTGGCGCCGAGTTCGAGGTTCCCCATTACATTCGTTTCATCGTCAGCGACAAGCCGGGAATCATCGCCGATATTACCGTGGCGCTGGCCAGCGAGGGGATCAATATCCGCGCCATCGTGCAGAAGCCCGGTTATCCGCAACATGCGCTGCCTTTTGTGATGACCGTCGAGCCCTGCAAGTCGTCGGCGCTGAAGCGCGCTCTCGAATGCCTCCAGGGCAAAGACTACCTGCTCGGCGCGCCACTGGATTTGCAGATGCTGGAGTAGCACAACAGAAGCCAGAGATCAGGCCTTCGCGCTGCCCCTGCTTTCGATGCGGAATCCGGGAGAGCGCGAACAGCCTGGGGCCTATGGCCTCCTCGCCAGCCCTCCGATTCCACCTCTGGGATTAAACTTGAAGAGTGAAGATAGCACTGGCACAGATCAATCCCACTGTCGGGGATTTCACCGGAAACCTTGAAAAAATTATTGCGGCCTGCCGCCGCGCCGCCGCCCAGGGCGCGCGGCTCACAGTCTTTTCCGAGCTTGTCCTTTGCGGTTACCCGCCCGCCGACTTTCTGGAAAAGCCGAGCTTCCTGGCCCGCTGCCAAAAAGCCGTCGATGAGCTGGCCGCGGCCACCAGCGGCCTGCCTACCGCGGTGCTGGCGGGCGTGGCGCTGCCTGCCGGTGGAGACAGCGGCAAGCCCGCTGTCAATGCCGCCGTGCTGCTGGATGGCGGCCGGCTGCTGCTCGAGCAGCACAAGCGCCTGCTGCCCTTCTACGATGTCTTTGACGAGCAGCGCTATTTTGCTCCTTCGCCGCCTCAGAAGGTGGTGGAACTGGATGGCGTGCGGCTGGCCATCACCATCTGCGAGGACGCATGGAACGACAAGGATTTCTGGCCTCGCCGCCTGTATACCGTCGATCCGGTCGAAGAGCTGATGCGTCAGCAGCCGGGGCTGCATATCAACCTGTCTTCGTCGCCCTTCTGGCATGGCAAGCGCGCCATTCGCCGCCAGATGCTGGCTGCCATTGCCCGCCGCGATAGCGTGCCCGTGCTGATGTGCAATCAGGTGGGCGGCAACGACAGCCTGCTCTTCGACGGCTCATCGCTGGCCTTCAATGCGCGCGGAGAGCAGATTGCGCAGGCCGCGTCCTTCGAGGAAGACATGGTGCTGGTCGATCCCTTCGATGGGCCGGCGATAGCCGCTCCGGAAGACGATGATACCGAGGCCTCCTATCGCGCTCTTGTTCGGGGCACGCGCGATTATGTGCGCAAGTGCGGCTTTCAGAAGGCTCTAGTGGGCCTCAGCGGCGGCATCGACTCCGCGCTGGTGGCGGCCATCGCCACCGAGGCCTTGGGCGCCGAAAAAGTGCTCGCCATCGGCATGCCCAGCCCTTACTCGTCAGCGGGTTCCATCAGCGACAGCCGAAAGCTGGCGGCCAATCTTGGCATTCGTTTTGAAGTCATCGGCATCAGCGGCCTCTTTGAGGAGTTCACGCGCACCCTGGCGCCGGTCTTTGCGGGCGCCAAGCCCGACACGACCGAAGAGAATATCCAATCCCGGATTCGCGGCGCTCTGCTGATGGCCCTCTCCAACAAGTTTTCCGCGCTGGTGCTGACCACCGGCAACAAGTCGGAGATGGCCATGGGGTATTGCACGCTTTACGGGGACATGGTCGGCGCTCTGGCGGTGATCGGCGATTTGGTCAAGACCCGCGTCTACCAGGTCTGCCGCTGGATCAACCGTGATGGTGAGGTGATTCCCCAGGCAATTCTGGAAAAGCCCCCTTCGGCCGAGCTGCGCCCTGACCAGAAGGATACGGACTCGCTGCCGCCTTACGAAGTTCTCGATCCGATTCTGGAAGCCTACGTCGAGCGCTATGAGACTCCAGAACACATCGCCCAGGCGCATGGATTTCCTCTTCCGCTCGTCCTGCAAGTGGTGCGTTTGGTCGAGCGCAGCGAATACAAGCGCCAGCAGGCCGCGCCGGTTCTGAAGGTAACCTCCAAGTCATTCGGCATGGGCCGCAGGTTTCCCATCGCCGTCAAAGTTCAGGTCTAGAGCGAGGTTCCAGGTATTAAGCTAGAGGTTGGGAGCCTTCCCGCAGTCTAAGGAGAATCAGCTTGATCCGTCTTTCCATACGTTTTGCCAGCGCATTGGCGCTGGGAGCATTGTCACTACCCGCTTTTCAGGCTGTTGCGCAACAGGATGTTCCTGCCGCAGCCGCGCAAGAGCCGTCTGTATTGGCGCCGTCCGCGCCGGCCCCCTCGGCTGCGCCTGTGTTTCCCAAGCCCGATCCCGCGAGTTTTACCGCGGCGACGCCTTCCAGGGAGACCGTCAGCGCCTTTCTGCAGACCAACTGGGGCTTCGACGACACCCGCGCCTGGCAGGTGCAGGCTATCCTCAAGACTCCGGTGGAGGGTGTCAGCAGAGTCCTCGTCCTGGTGGCCGACAAGGCTGGCAAGCAGAAGCCGGGGCAGCTTGAGTTTTTCGTGCTTCCCGGCGGCAAGTACATTATGGTTGTCGGGGATGATAGCCTCGTTCCCTTCGGCGAACACCCCTATGCGGATGCTCGCGCCACATTGCAACAGCGCGCCGATGGTCCCTATCGCGGCTCGGCCCTGAAGGACTTGGAGATCGTCGAGTTTGCCGACTTCCAGTGCCCGCATTGCAAGGACGCGCAGGCCAACATGGACAAGCTGGCGGTCGACTTTCCCAAGGCCCGCATCGTATTCCAGATCTATCCGCTGGAGAGCATCCACCCCCAGGCCAGGCTTTCGGCTGCCTACGGCATCTGTGTGGCCAAGCAGGGCGGCAGTGATGCTTTCTTCACCTTCGCCGCGGCCGTCTTTGACGGCCAGGACGGACTGGCGACCCCCGATGGCGCCACGCTGACCTTGAACAGCGCCGTGACCAAGGCTGGTTTGGAGCCGGTCAAGATTGCCGCCTGCGCCGCCACTCCCGCCACATTGGCCGCCGTGGCAGCCTCGAAGAAGCTGGCCGAGGACCTGAATATCAATCAGACTCCCTTGCTGGTCGTCAACGGCCGCATGATTCCCGCGAACATCCCCTATGACACCCTCAAGCAGATCATCCAGTATCAGGCCAAGCTGGACGGCGCGGGGAACTGAAGCTGATCGATCAACAGGCTGGCGAGTCAGGAAGAATTGCTGGCGTATAGAATATCAAGCAAGGGCAGACAGGCGTTCCAAGCCTGTCTGCCCTTGTTGCGTTTCCGGAGTTTTGGGATGTGTCGATGCAGCAAGTCATCTGACTGACTCGCTGACTAGCTATCGCGCCTTTTGTCCGCGTTCTATCCGCATCATCTGCGAGTGGCCGGCAGCCTGGATGCCGCGGATCACGTGGGGCGTCATCACGATCAGAAGCGTTGCATAGTTCTTGTCGGTGTCCTTGTCGGTCAGATTGTTCATCCCGGGAATTTCACTGAATCCCGGCGTGCCGCTCACCGACCGGCTCTCTGACTTGTCCATGTCGCTGACCACCACCACGGCCTCGCCCTGTTTCAGCGTTACCACCCCGGAATAGGCTCGATTGTTGAGAATGGGATTGTCGTTGATCGAAGTTCCGGCCAGAGCATCGATCTTCAAGTCGATGGTGAGCGCGACCTCGTTGTTGCGCATCACCTTGGGAGTTGCCTTCAGGGTCAGGCCCAGGTCCTGGTACTCCACCTGAGGAATATTCGGCACGCTGCTGGCGTAAGAGGCCAGCAGCGACGAGAGGCTGCTGGAACTGCCCGCGGCGGTCAGCCCGGCGATGCTGGAGGTATTGGCCCCGAGGCTCGAAAAAGAAGAAGTCTGGATGGGATAGCGTGTGCCGGAGCGCAGGGTTGCGGCTTCACCGTCGCCCAGCCGCAACTGAATCTGATCCAGCTCACGCGAATCCGAGGAGTTCAGATTCAGGTTGGCCGTGGTCGTGCCCGGCGCCAGTCCAAATGTTGTCAGAGCGCCGCTGCACGAGAATACGCCATTCGTGCAATTGGCGAGAGAGCCGCCAAACGTGGCGAATCCGCTCGAAAGCGGGGAATTCGAAACCTGGCCGGAGGCCACCAGAATGGCCAGAATCGCCATGAAATCGGTGGGAGCGGCCAGGCCAGAGGAGATGATCTGCTGGATCGTGCTCTGGTTGGCATTGAAGACGGATTCCGCTTCCGCGGCAACATTGAAGACCCCCATGCTTTGCGGCAACTGGGCGCCGGTGTTGCGCGTGTTGGTGTGGGCAAGCTGGATCACGCGCACGTCCAGCAACACCTGGCTCTGGCCGTCCAGCAAGTCGCGCATCGTGGCGTTGAAGGCGTTCAGTGTCTTCTGCGGCGCGCGCAGGGTGATTGTCCCAGATGTGGGCTCCGCCACGGCCTGCTGCGCGTCAAAGACGTTTTTGGCCAGGTTGGTCACGTCGGTCAGCTCCGCCGTGCTCAGTCCCGGCAGATAGACCGTCTCCAGTCCCAGAGGCATGTATTTTTGGCGGTTGTCATTCGAGTCAGAAGCCACCAGCACGCGGTGTGCGTCCAGCGGAACATAGAACGTCTTCGTCAGCATTCCCAGGATATGTGCCACTGTTTCAAAACTGGCGTCGTCCACATCCAGCCGCGCCTGGAGGGCGGGCACGCTGCTGTCCAGGGTGACCTGAATTCCATAGGCCTTGCAGACCGTCTGAATCAGTTGACGCTGGTCGGTGCGCAGGTGAAAACTATGCACCGCGCTCTGGGGCGTCAATTCCTCCGTCGCGCCCTCCGCCTCCGCGCCCTCTTCGTAAAGGGGCTTCGACTGCCCCAGAAGGGCGTCGTCTCCCAGTTGGTACAAGTGCTGGCTCACCTGGATATTCTTGGGGTCCAGTTCGAGCGCGTGAGACAGTGCCGCGCGCGCTGCCGGTTCATCGCCGCGCATCCTGGCCTTGGCCGCGCTCTGAATCAGCGCCATCACCGTGTGACTGCGAGCCACGCTTGCCGCCAGCGGGTAATTGGCATTGCCGGGGTCAAGCGCGGCCGCTTGCTCATAGCCGTGCATGGCCTCCTCAAACAGCTCTTTCTCGTAGAGCTTGCTGGCCGCCAGATAGAGTTTGGCCGCGCGTCGCCGGTCTCGGGTTCGCACCGGTTTGGCCTGTACCGCATCCTGGGCTGGCTTGGCGTCTGGGGTTCGCTTGGCCGCGGATGCCGGTGCTGCCTCGCTCTGCGGCGTCGGAGAATCGATTGCCTGGGCCTGCAGGGAGCCGGGATAGACCGCAAGCAGCACTGAAGCCGCACAGGCTCTTGTCCAGCGCCTCAACGTTGGGTTGACCCCGAGGCCTGGGTGCGTTCTCACGGCGTCACCTGGGTGTGCGCCAGCAGATCGGCCAGCGACGAAGCGCAAACCTCCGGTCGCAGCGAAAGCAGAGTGTCGAAGCTGAAATGGCCGGTGGCGACGGCAATCACCGGCAGTTGGTTCGCGCGCGCCGCCTCAATGTCGTTCGGCGTGTCGCCCACCACGCAGACACGCGCCCCGGCTCCTGCCATCTTCCTGGCCTTGCGCGCTGCGTTGCCGATCAACTCGGCGCGGACGGGGAAGTGGTCGCTGAAGCCGCCCAGCCGGAACCACTGGCGCAGCCCGGCTTCTTCAATCTTGATCCAGCCGATCGTCTCCAGGTTGCCGGTGGCCACGCCCAGCAGTGCGCCCTTCCGCGCCAGGTGGCGCAGCGTGTCTTTCACGCCCGGCATCAGTTTTGTTTTCAGCTCATGCCGCTGCTCTGTGAACTGCTGGCGCATGGCCTCCAGAATCGCCTTCACCTGCGGCTTCAGAACCTCGGCGGGGATTCCGGCCAGCCGGCAGGCATCGCGCAGAATCGCCGTATCCGTGCTGCCGTGGATGGGAACGCCCTCCAGCGAAACTTCGAAGCCCGTGACCCGTTGAATGCTGGCGGTGAAGGATTTGGTGTGGATGCCGCTGACCTCGCGCAGCAGCGTGCCATCAATGTCAAACAGATAGGCATCCTGCCCATCCCAGGCAAAGCCCGGTTGAATGTGCACACGTTCTTCGCGGCTCTCTGGAGGAGTGGTCGGCATGTTCTTCAGAAGTGCCCGTCAGCCCTGGCGATAGACTTGGCGCACTTCGCTATACACAGGACGTTCGCTGCGCGGCGGACGCTTGAGGCCCGCGCGCACTTCGGCCAGGCTCAGTCCCAGATCCGCCATGGTGCGGCTCAGCGTGTTGCGGTGCATTCCCAGCTCTTCGGCCGCCTTACACTGGTTCCCCCGGTGTGCCACCAACACTTCGCGCAGATACTGCTTCTTGAACTCGCGCACGGCTTCCTCGTAGCGGACGCCGCTCGAATGCATTTGCGTCACCAGGCTGTCCAGTTCTCGTCTCACGTTCACCTCTGCTTACTCTACTAGCTTGCCATATTACTTCCGCTTGCGTCTCATTTCAAATCACACTTTGCCGGCGCCTGCGACGTTGCCGGGATGCAGCCACTGGGGCGACTCTTCTTCCAGCATCCTGAGCCCGTGCTGGACGCGCTGGGCCAGCTCCGCCGGGCTCATGTGCGTGCTCAGGTGACAGGTCCCGAAAAACAACTTGGGCAATTTGGCCTCTGCCAGCCAATGAGCCCTCGGGAAAAACGCAACGGTCACCAGAATCATCAGCGTTACCAGCAGCGCGCCCTGCAATAAACCGAAGGCCGCTCCCGCCAGTTTGTTAAGGAGACCGAGACCCATCCCATGCACGGTCTTCGTCAGGATATTGCCGGCTGACCCGGCGAGTCCCATGACAAAAAGCGCAATCAGCACAAATCCGATGGTGTTAGCCACCGGCTCGAAACGCACCAGCGGCAAAAGCGCCTTTGCGAGCCAAGCGTAGTTCCAGGCCGCTACCGCCAGGCCCAGCACCAGGCCGAACAGCGAACAGGCGGAGCGAAAGAAGCCCTGGGACATCCCGCCCAGCGCCGTCAACAGCATAACCAGCACAATTGCCCAGTCCACCATCTCCATGCCGCGCTCCGTTCAGGCCCTGCATCAAGCCCCGCTTGAATCCTGCAAATCCAGATCCCGTCCCGTCAAGCGGCGGAAAGCCTCAAGATACTTGGCCTGTGTGCGCTCCACTACCTCGTCCGGCAGCCCCGGCGCGGGCTCCTGCTTGTTCCAATGGATTGTTTCAAGATAATCGCGCACGAACTGTTTGTCGAATGAAGGCTGCGCTCCGCCCGGCTTCCATGCCGCCGCGTCCCAGAAACGGGAAGAATCCGGCGTCAACACTTCATCGGCCAGAATCACTCCTTCCGAGGTTCTGCCAAACTCGAATTTTGTGTCGGCCAGAATCAGGCCGCAAGACTCCGCGTGCCGGGCCGCCTTTTTGTAAATGGCCAGCGTCAGCCGGCGCAGTTCCGCGGCATCTGCCTCGCCCACCAGAGCCTCGGTTGCGTCGTAGCCGATGTTCTCGTCGTGGGTTCCGGCCTCGCCCTTGGTGGAGGGCGTGTACAAGGGCTCAGGCAGCCGCGATCCGTCCAGCAAGCCGGTGGGCAGCGGAATTCCGCAGACCGTCCCGCTTGCCCGGTATTCCTTCAATCCCGACCCGGTCAGGTAGCCGCGCACCACACACTCTACAGGAAACATCTTGGCCCGCTTCACCAGCATCGAGCGGCCTTCCAACTGATCGGCATAGGGCTGCAGGGAAGCAGGGAATTCGCTTACTTTGGCCGTGATCAGATGGTTGGGAACCAAATCCGTCAACAGGTCGAACCAGAACAGGGAGATCTGCGTCAGAATCTTGCCCTTGCCCGGAATGCCCGTGGCCAGTACATGATCAAAGGCTGAAATGCGGTCAGTGGCCACCAGCAGCAGCGCGTCGCCCACCGCATACAGATCGCGTACCTTGCCCCGGCCCAGCAGGGGTGTTACGCCCAGATTCGTCGTCAAAAGAGTATTCATGGAAAGATTTGCCTCGAAGTGAACTGAACTTCCGATTCTCCAAGCAGAGACGCCCTTTGTCAATCTTTCTTCAGCGTATGGTGAGAAGACCGCATTCTTTGGCGAGCTGCGGCGGGAGTTGCGGCGCAGGAATATCCATAATAATTGATCGCCAGAGCCGGCTTATAGCAAAGCCAGAGTAGCTGTACCCAGAAGCCATGTCCTCAAGTGGCTTTTTCATCAAGAAAAGCCACCTTCCTGGCTCTTAACAAGGGCACGTTTACTCTGGTTTTGCTCTGGAATTCCGTCCCATTTATGCACATTCCATTATGAATGCCGTTACACGGCATTGTGACGACCGTCACGGACCGTTTTGCCATATCTAAGCGACACTCCATTCTGTCAACATGGTTCAGAGGATGTGTATCTACGCTCTCTTAGAGCCGGGCGACACGAAGTAGCCGTGGAAAGGGGAAGCCGCTGCTAACTTCGTTTGTATAGGGATCCCCAGTAGCCGCGCGCTACCGACCTCCAGCGCCGGCTACTGGCTCCCGTCCAGTTTTGTGAAATGCAAGCGCCTCCGAAGAGACTTGATCCTTCGGAGGCTGTTTTTTGCCTGAAATGCGAGTGGCGCCTTTGAATTCGGGATCGATTCGCGCATCCTCTGAGCGGCAGGAAATGCGCTGCAATCGGCTCTGAGGAGGCCTGCATGGCAACCACGCAAAACAGGATTGTGGTCTATCTCGGGCCGCTGCGCAAGAGCGTGGAGGATCGCGTCAAATCCGGCTCTTACGCCCCTCCCGATGAAGTGATTCGCGCCAGCCTGCTGGCCCTGGAACGCGAGGAAGCTGGTACAAACGAGTGGCTCGCCAAGCTGGCCGGGGAGTCGCTGGCTGATCCCAGGCCGAGCCTTCCGGCCGCTCAGGTCTTTCGGGAGTTAAGAGCCAGGCATGGCCGCCCGGCGGGTAAGTCAGCATCTTGAAACGGTGCGAAGTTCACTTTCTCGCCGAAGCCATCGCCGATCTGGATTCGCTCTTCTGCTATATCGCTGAAAGATCGGGCGAAGGAGTAGCGGATTCTGTACGGGGACGCGCTCTTCGCCCGAAGTGAGATAAAAACCGGCCCTGCAAGGGATTTCCTTGCAGGGCCAGCTTTGTATGGCGCGAAAAACCGCTTAAACGGTCTTCTTGCTTTCTTCCACGGTGATCGGATCGATGAAGGGCATCTGGGCGCGGAGCTTCTTGCCCACTTCTTCGACCTGGCTCTTGGATGCGGCTTCGCGGAAAGCAAGGAACTTCTTGCGGCCGGAGTTTTGGTCGGCAAGAAAGGCCTTGGCGAAGGTTCCATCCTGGATTTCCTTGAGGACTTGCTTCATGGCCTTCTTGCTCTCGTCGCCGATGATGCGCGGGCCGCTGACGTAGTCGCCCCACTCGGCCGTGTCGGAGATCGAGTAGCGCATGTAGGAGAGGCCGCCGCGATAGATCAGATCGACAATCAGTTTGAGCTCATGCAGGCACTCGAAGTAGGCGTTCTCCGGCTGGTAGCCGGCCTCGACCAGCGTGTCAAAGCCCGCCTTGATCAGCTCGCTGACGCCGCCGCAGAGCACGGCCTGCTCGCCGAAGAGATCCGTCTCGGTCTCGTCCTTGAAGGTGGTTTCCATCACTCCTGCGCGGGTGCAGCCGATGCCCTTGAGGTAGCTGAGCGAGAGTGCGTGCGCGTTGCCGGTGGCGTCCTGCTCCACGGCGATGAGTCCCGGTACGCCGCCGCCTTCGGTGAAAACCTCGCGGACGCGATGGCCCGGAGCCTTCGGCGCGGCCATGCCCACGTCGACGCTCTTGGGCGGCACGATGGTCTTGTAGTTGATATTGAAGCCGTGGGCGAACATCAGCAGGCTGCCGGGCTTCAGGTTGGGGCCGATCTCGTCGGCGTAGAGCTTGGCCTGAGTCTGATCGGGGACGAGGATCATCACCACGTCGGCCCACTTGGTGGCTTCGGCGGGCGTGGCGACTTCCAGGCCGGCCTTCTGCGCCTTGACAATGGACTTCGAGGTGGGCTGGAGGCCAACCTTGACGTGAACGCCGGAGTCCTTGAGGTTAAGGGCATGAGCGTGGCCCTGCGAGCCGTAGCCGATGATGGCCACCTTCTTTGACTGGATAAGGGAAAGGTCGGCATCCTTGTCGTAATACATCGTTGCCATAATTTTCTCAGTTCTCCTTTGCGTGCGGGTTAAGGTTGATTCCAGTTCATTGGGCCGGCCGCTTGCTGAGCGGGATGTCGCAGTTCTGCCGGCGCCTTATTGAAAACTCTCCTCGGGATCGTCCCCGGTTTCGCTCTGATCGTCCTCGGCCGCGCCCATGGCCTTCAGCACTCCGCTGGTGTGATGGCCGCGGCGCATGGTCATCTTGCCACTGCGGCAGATTTCCAGTATCCGGCCGTCGCTCTCGCTGAGTATCTGGATAAGTCCCTCGATCTTGCTCTCGACGCCGGTCATTTCGATAATCATCGACTCCGACGCCAGGTCCACGATGCGCGCGCGGAAGACTTCGACCAGTTCGAAGATCTGTGAGCGGGTGTGCGGCGTGGCCGCCACTTTGATGAGCGCCAGTTCACGGGTTACGGACGGCGCCTGGGCGATGTCATCCACATCGACCACATCCTCCAGTTTATACAAACTGGCCCGGATGCGGTGTGCGGCCTCCGCCGAGGCTTCGCAGACCATGGTCATGCGCGACTGCTCCTCCCGCTCGCTATGACCCACGGTCAGCGAGTGGATGTTGATGTTCAGGCGGCGAAAAAGCGAGGCCACGCGCGTCAGCACGCCCGGCTTGTCTTCCACGTAAGCGATGAATGTGTGCAGCATCGTTCCTCCAGTGGCCAGCTCACAGCCGACAGCAAACAGTTACCGGTTCTCCGGGCTTTTCAAACTGTACGCTGTTAGCTGTTAGCTGCTAGCTGTCCTTACTCGTCTTCCGGCGATTGCACCAGCGGGCTTCTGCCGGGGCGGCGAATCATTTCGTGCAGCGCGCTGCCAACGGGAATCATCGGGTAAACCGAGTCTTCCTGTTCGACCATGAAGTTGAGCAGGAATGCTCCGGGCGCCGAGCGCGCTTGCTCGATAGCCGAGGCCACTTCGGCGCGGGTGTGAACCGCAACGCCCTCGATGCCATGCGCCGCGGCCAGCTTGACGAAATCCGGGCTGAGCAGCGGCGTGGCCTCGTAGTTGCGGTCGTAGAAAAACTCCTGCCACTGGCGCACCATGCCCAGAAAGCCGTTGTTGATGATGGCGATGTTGATCTTGATCTTTTCCTGCGCGATGGTGCACAGTTCCGATGAGGTCATCTGGAAGCCGCCGTCGCCGGCGATCACCCACACTTCCTTCTCAGGACAGGCGGTCTTGGCGCCGATGGCCGCTGGCAGCGCGAATCCCATCGTTCCCAGCCCGCCGGAGGTGATCAGCGTGCGCGGCTGCTCGTGGTGGTAGTATTGCGCCGCCCACATCTGATGCTGGCCCACGTCGGTCACTACGATGGCGTTGCCTTTGGTGATCCGCCAGATGTCGTTGATGACCTGCGCCGCGTAGAGATGGCCGTCGTCGGGCAGGTTCTTGATGTCGCGCACGGCTGAAGCGCCCTTGCTGTCATTGATGGTCTTGAGCCAGGCGGCGCCGTCGTGGCTGGGAATGCGCGGAAGCAGCAGCTCGAGAACTTCACGCAGATCGCCGGTCAGGGGAATATCAACATTGATGTTCTTGTTGATCTCGGACGGGTCCACCTCGATGTGAATCTTCTTGGCGTTGGTGGCGTAAGTCAGTGTCGTCCCGGTCACGCGGTCGTCGAATCTCATGCCGCACGCGATCAGCAGGTCGGCCTCCTGAATGGCGTGGTTGACCCACGACTCGCCGTGCATGCCCATCAGCCCCAAGCTGAGCGGGTGAGAGGCCGGGAAAGCGCCCAGGCCGAGCAGCGTCAGGGCCACCGGAATCTGTGTCCGCTCGGCCAGCGTGCGCACAGCCTCCTCTGCGCCGGATTCGATAATGCCGTGGCCGGCCAGAATGACCGGGCGCTTCGCGTTGCGGATCAGTTCGGCGGCCTTCGCCAGATCAGCTTCTTCGACCTTCCGCATCGGATGCAGACGAACCGGGCGCGGCTTGGCGGCTTCAAAGTCAAAGATCGCCGTAGCCTGCTGCGCGTCCTTGGTTATATCCACCAGTACCGGCCCGGGCCGCGCGGATTTGGCGATCTGGAAGGCATAGCGGATCGCCGGGGCAATGTCCTCGGCGTGAGTGATGAGGAAGTTGTGCTTGGTCACCGGCAGCGTGATGCCCGTGATGTCCACTTCCTGAAACGCGTCGGTGCCCAGCACCTTGCTGCTGACGTTGCCGGTAATGCAGACCATGGGAATCGAATCCAGCATGGCGTTGGCGATGCCAGTCACGAGATTGGTTGCGCCGGGGCCGCTTGTGGCGATGCAAACGCCCACCTTGCCAGAGGCGCGCGAGTAGCCGTCGGCCGCATGCGCTGCGCCCTGCTCGTGGCGTACGAGTGTGTGGTGGATATTGGGAAACTTGCGCAGCGCGTCGTAAACCGGCAGGATCGCCCCGCCAGGGTAGCCGAAGACCTGCGTGACGCCCTCGCCTGCCAGCGTGGCCCACATGATCTCCGCGCCTGTCAGCCGGGCCGGCGTGGTCAGGTCGATATTCGATGCTTGCGCGTTCGCGTTGGTTGCCATGATAAGTCTCCTGTTGAGCAATTCGCTTCTAGCTGATAGCTGTCTGCTGTTAGCTGCCTTCAGCTTCTCGCCCGCAGCCAAACGGCTTCATCGTGCTTGGCTTCAAATGCGTCCAACTCCGCCTCGTGGCGCAGCGTCAGGCCAATGTCGTCCAGGCCTTCGACCAGGCAGAACTTGCGGAATGGGTCCACATCAAAGCTCGCCTTGAATCCACGGCCGTCGGTGACCGTCTGGTCTTTGAGCGAAACGGTGAGTTGATAGCCGAGAGTGGTCTGTGCGTTGTTCAGCAGTTGGGCCACCTGCGGCTCGCTCAGCTTCACCAGCACAATGCCGTTCTTGCCTGCGTTCGAGAAGAAAATGTCTGCGAAAGAGGGCGCGATCACCACGCGGAAGCCGAAGTTCTCAAGCGCCCAGGCTGCGTGTTCGCGGCTCGACCCGCAGGCGAAGTTCTTGCCCGCGACGAGAATCTGCGCGCCCTTGTAACGCGGATCGTTCAGCACGAACGTGGGGTCCGGCTCGCCAGTGGCCGTGCGCCGCCAGTCGAAGAAAAGAAACTCGCCGTAGCCGGTGCGCTCGATGCGCTTCAAAAACTGCTTGGGAATGATCTGGTCGGTATCGACGTTGCTGCGGTCGAGCGGCATGGCCACTGAAGTGAGTGTTGTGAACTTTTCCATCAGGCCTTCACCTCCGGCGCAGCCGATTCTTTTACTTTCCAGTCGCGAATGTCGACAAAGTGTCCGGCAATGGCTGCTGCCGCGGCCATCTCCGGCGAAACCAGATGCGTGCGTCCGCCGCGTCCCTGGCGGCCTTCGAAGTTGCGGTTGCTGGTTGAGGCGCAGCGCTCGCCCGGCTCCAGAACGTCCGGGTTCATCGCCAGGCACATCGAGCAGCCCGGTTCGCGCCACTCGAAGCCGGCCTCGCGGAAGATGCGGTCCAGGCCCTCTTTTTCGGCCAGCGCCTTCACCTCGTGCGAGCCCGGAACCACCATCGCGCTCACCTTGGGCGAAACCTTGTAGCCTTTGGCGATGCCGGCCGCGGCGCGCATGTCTTCGATGCGCCCGTTGGTGCATGAGCCGATGAAGACGCGGTCAATCGCGATCTCCACCAGCGGCGTTCCCGCCTTCAGCCCCATGTATTCCAGCGCGCGCTCAAAGCCCTTGCGCTCGATCTCGGTTTTTGCCGAGGCCGGATCGGGAACGGTGGCCGTGACCGGCGCAACCATGCCGGGGCTTGTGCCCCAACTGACATAGGGCGCGAGCGACGTAGCGTCGATCGTCAGCTCACGGTCAAACTTTGCGCCCTCGTCGGTTACGAGCTTCCGCCATTCGGCCACGGCCTTCTCCCAATCCGCGCCCTTCGGCGAATGATTGCGGCCTTTGAGATATGCGAATGTCGTTGCATCCGGCGCAATCATGCCGGCGCGCGCGCCAGCTTCAATGCTCATGTTGCAGACCGTCATGCGGCCTTCCATCGAGAGCGCGCGAATGGCCGAGCCCGCGTACTCGATCACGCAGCCCGTCGCGCCGTCGGTGCCGATCTGGCCGATGATCGCCAGGATGATGTCCTTGGCCGTCACGCCTTTGGGCAGTTCACCTTCGACGGAAATGCGGAAGGTCTTCGGCTTCGCTTGCTGCATGGTCTGCGTCGCCAGCACGTGTTCGACTTCGCTGGTCCCGGTTCCAAAAGCCAGGGCTCCGAAAGCGCCGTGGGTCGCGGTGTGCGAGTCGCCGCAGATGATGGTCATTCCCGGCTTGGTGAATCCCTGCTCCGGCCCGATGATGTGAACGATGCCCTGATTCGGAGAATCCACGCCGTAAAGCTCAATGTCAAAGTCGGCGCAATTCTTGTTCAGCGCGGAGATCTGCCTGGCGGCGATCTGGTCCACGATATTGAGCCGGCCCTCTTTGGTGGTGGGCACATTGTGGTCTACCGTCGCGATACATCGGTCGGGGCGCCGCACCTTGCGGCCAGCCAGCCTCAGCCCCTCGAAGGCCTGCGGCGAGGTGACTTCGTGCAGCAGTTGCAGGTCGATGTAGAGCAGCGTCGGCTCGCCCTTCGGCTCCGCCACCACGTGTTGCTCCCAGACCTTTTCAAATAATGTTTTCGGTTCAGTGCTCATTCATTATCCTTGTCGCAAATTGTTGTTGCGCGTGGGCAAATCAAAGTGCTTGTCATCCTGAGCGAAGCGCAGCGAAGTCGAAGGACCTGCGGCTGTTTTCGCTCAACGAAACTCGAGGTGCCGGGTGCCCCATCCATTTCTGCGTCTTTTGCGGAAATGGGTGGGAAACCACAACCCTATGCCTTTGCTAGCAACTGCTTCACCGTCTCGCGAATCTTCGTGCCCATCTCGGTCGTCGAAAGCACGGTTAGCCCATCCGTGTTGCCGCGCACCAGGTCCGGCGTGCGGAAGCCCTGCTCCAGCACCTTGCGGACGGCGGCTTCAATCGCGGCCGCTTCTTTTTCCAGGCCCGCGGAGTGGCGCAGCAGCAGCGCTGCGCTCATGATCGAGCCCACCGGATTTGCCAGCCCCTTGCCGGCGATGTCCGGCGCGGAGCCGTGGATTGGCTCGTAGATGTTGACCTTGCCGCCCACCGTGGCCGAAGGAAGCATTCCCATCGAGCCGGTAATCACAGAGGACTCGTCGGTCAGAATGTCGCCGAAAAGATTTTCCGTCAGCACCACATCAAAGTCGCGCGGGCGGTTCATGAGATGCATCGACATCGCATCGACGTACTGATGTTCCACCGTCACGTCGGGGAACTCCGCCGCCACTTCGTTTACCGTGGCGCGCCACAGTTGCGAAACCTCAAGCACATTGGCCTTGTCCACGCTGGTCAGCTTCTTGCGGCGCTTCTGGGCCAACTGAAATGCAATGCGCGCCACGCGGGCGACTTCCTCGCGAGTGTAGCGCATGGTGTTCCAGGCTTCCTTCTTTTCCTTGTTCCACTCGCGCGGCTGGCCGAAGTAGAGACCGCCCAGCAGTTCGCGCACAAATAGAATATCCGCGCCGTCGATAATCTCCGGCCGCAACGGGCTGTTGACTGCCAGTTCCTTGAATGCGAAGGCGGGGCGCAGGTTGGCAAATCCGCCCAGCGCCGCGCGAATCCCCAGCAGCCCTGCTTCCGGGCGCTTGTCGGCGGGCATGGAATTGAATTCGTTGCCGCCCACCGCGCCCAGCAGCACGGCGTCGGAGGCCAGCGCGGCCGCAATCGTCTCGGCAGGCAGAGGCGTGCCGTCTTTGACGATGGCCACGCCGCCAATGCGCTTGGCGTCAAACTCGAATGTGTGGCCGCTGGCCGATGCGACTTCCTTCAGAACCGAAACGGCTTCGTTGGTGACTTCGGGGCCGATGCCGTCGCCGGCAGTGATTAGAATCTTCAGCTTCATCTTTTCTCTCTTTGGTTTAATACTGCGTCCTTTGAGTATAAAACAAGGTTTTCCTCATGTTGTTTTTATGCGCGGCCGGCAGATCGCCCGCTCAATCGAGCTCAGAAACCAGTTCGCGGCGATTCTCGCGAATCGGATCCGGCAGCAGCCCAATTAGATCCTGGTCATAAATGTTCTTTTTGCGGTCGGCGAGAGCCACAAAACGGTAATAAATCTGCGTCAGCTCATCGCGCGTGACCGCATAGCCCATCCGCTCCAGCCGATGCCGCAGCGCCGCGTGGCCGGAGTGCTTGCCCAGCACCAGGTGCGTTCTGGGGGCTCCCACCAGGGACGGAGTCATAATTTCGTAAGTGAGCGGATTGGCCAGCATTCCATGCTGGTGAATGCCGGCCTCGTGCGCAAAGGCGTTGGCGCCCACCACGGCCTTGTTCGGCGAGGAGCGGAAGGTGATGATCTGGCTCAGCACCTGGCTGGTGGGATAAAGATTCTCAAGCTTGATGCCGTTGGTGACGCCATAATAGTCGCCGCGGACATAGAGCGCGGCGGCGATCTCTTCCAGAGCCGCGTTGCCCGCGCGTTCGCCAATGCCGTTGACGGCGCACTCCACCTGGCGCGCGCCGTTTTGAACGGATGCCAGCGTGTTGGCCACCGCCAGCCCCAGATCGTCGTGGCAGTGCGAGGAAAGAACGATGTCCTCCTCGTCGATGGCCGGAATGCGCTCGCGAACCTCGGCGAACATCCGCCCGTACTCTTCCGGTGTCGAATAGCCCACGGTGTCGGGCATGTTGATCGTCGTGGCGCCAGCCTCGACGGCCACGCGCACCATCTCGATCAGAAACTCACGGTCTGAGCGGGTGGCGTCCTCGGGCGAAAACTCCACGTCGTCCACTAGCGACCGTGCCAGGCGCACCGACTCGCCCGTCTGATCAAGCGCTTCCTGGCGGCTGATCTTCAACTTGCATTCCAGATGCAGGTCGCTCGAGGCCAGAAAAACGTGAAGGCGGGCGCGGTCGGCGAACTGCAGCGAACGGGCGGCCATCTCGATATCCTCGGTCCTGGCGCGGGCCAGCGAGGCGATGCGCGGCTTGCGAACAGCCTGGGTAATGGTGGCAATGGCCGCGAAGTCGCCCTCCGAGGCCATCGCGAATCCGGCCTCGATAATGTCTACGCCCAAATCTTCAAGGGCGTGCGCCATGGTGAGCTTTTCCTGCGTCGTCATGCTGCAGCCCGGCGATTGCTCGCCGTCGCGCAAGGTGGTGTCGAAAAAAACTACGTGATTTGAGTTCATCGTGTCTCTGTCAGGCGAAGGTAGGCGTGATTACCGTCAGTCTCTCGCATTGCACGATATAAGGCAAAGTTATTATTGTTTGAGAAAAGATTAGGAATGCTTATAATCTAGCAGAGATCAGAGATCAGAGATCAGAGATCAGAGATCGGAAAGGCGGGGCAGCGATCAGGGAACAGGGAATATGGAGCCGTCTGGTTGTTCGCAGGACTGTTGACTTGTCCTGCCTGTTTCTCTGGCGGCTTCTGGTGGATGGTTGATGCTGCTGACTGGCCACGGAAAACTGATCTCTGATCTCTGACCCCTGACCACTGTTATGGAACTGCATCAGCTCGAAACTTTTTTGGCGGTGGCCGAGGAGCACAGCTTCTCGCGCGCGGCCGCGCGGCTGCATCGCACCCAGCCGGCGGTGAGCCAGGTCATTCGCAAGCTGGAAGCCTCGGTGGGCGAGACGCTCTTTGACCGCGCGGCGCGGGATGGCTCGCTGACCGCGGCCGGAGCGCTTTTGCGCGACTACGCGCTGCGCCTGCTGGCCCTGCGGCGCGAGGCCTCCAGCGCCCTGGGCGAACTGAAGAACCTGGAGCGCGGCAGCTTGCAGTTGGCGGCCAACGAGTACACCTGCATGTACCTGCTGCCGGTCATCGACCGCTTCCGGCGAGAGTTTCCCCACATTTCCGTCGCCGTGCACCGCATGTTGGCCTCGCACATACCCGCCGAGCTGAATCTGCGCGCCTTCGAAATGGGGGTCATCTCTTACCACCCCGACCCGGTCGAGTTCCGCACCATCGCGGTCTATGGCGACAGCCTGGCGTTTGTTGTCAGCCCCAGCCATCCGCTGGCGGGCATCAAACATGTTTCCATCAAAGACCTGGGCAAGGAGCTCTTCATTGCGCACAACGTGGCCTCGCCCCTGCGGCGCAAGGTGCTCGAGGCGTTTCAACGCTATCGGACCCCTCTCAACATGGACGTCGAACTGCCGACCATCGAGGCCATCAAGCGGTTTGTGGCCATGGGCAATGGGGTGGCGCTGGTGCCCCACCTGACGGTCGCCAGGGAGTTGCAGACCGGCGATCTGGTGCGGGTCCCCGTGGACGAGCTGGAGGTCAAGCGCGTGCTGCGGCTGATTATCCGGCGGAAGTCTACTCTCTCGTATGCCGCCAAGGCCTTTCTGCAGACGGTCAGGGCGCTGGCCCGGGAGCAGGGACCGCCTTTTTACTGCCATGTCGAGCGCGCTGGCTGAAAAGCTGCATCCAGCGTGGTTCAGAAGGCAAGTGCAAAAGAATCTGTCTTTCCAGGGTTTGGCTGGCCGCGGCTGCCCGTTTGGCTTTCTCTGCGTCTATAGCCTCGGGTGGTTTTCGGGCCGCCCCTTCCACCACAAACCGCTCCGGCCAGTTACAATGCTGAGAGTGGCCCGGCTCGAACCGGTGAGCCGCAATCGACAAGCTGTTGCCAGCCGAACGGTTGAGCAGTCGCGAGGTTCAGGATCGAATGAAGAAGATCGCCTTAATTGCATTTCTGCTGGCCGTGTGCGTGGCAGCAGGCCGCGCCCAGGAAAGCCGCCAGGACGTCAGCCTTAGCGGAACAGGGCTTATTGAGCCGTTCATCGGCTCCACAACAGATGTTTATGTTGGCGCGAACCGCGCTTTTGGCGCGCTTGCCAGCTACCGCTTCATGCTGACGCCCTCGAGCGCTTTTGAGGGCAACTATGGCATCACCTACCAGAACACCATTCATTTCAGAGCGAACCCCAACAACTACAAGGTGGCGACCCGCACGCAGGAGATGTCGGGCGCTTACGTTCGCACCTTCAATTTCCGCAAATTCAACCCCTTCATCGAGGGGGGGCCGGCCGCGCTTATCTTCATGCCCATCATGAACTCCGGCACCACCGACAAGGACGTCAAGCGGCAGACCCAGATGGCCGCCCTCTACGGCGCCGGCATTGCCTACGAGATCAGCCCCAGCTTCGACATCCGCGCCGAGTATCGCGGCCTGGTCACCAAGGTGCCAGGCTTCGGCGTCAGTCAGTTCAACACCAACAAGTGGTACAACATCTACGAGCCGACAATCGGCGTGGCCTATCACTTCTAAAGCGGTGTTGCTGTGGAACGAAAAGAAGGACGGGCTCAGGCTCGTCCTTTTTTTTTTGCTCGACGGCTTTTGCTATGGGCGTTTTGCTGCGCAGGCCTGACGGCGTTTTCCAAATCAGTTTGAGCTGACCCGTTCGGGCTCTGGCCCTGCTGCCCGCAACCAATGTATCCTCAGCCCATGCGCGAGGGTGTTTCTCCCGTTCCCCCCATCCCCGAGTCTGGCCACGCCAACCTGCTTGGCCAGTCTGCCTCGTCCTATCTGTGCTCCGCGAGCCATCAGCCGGTTCACTGGCATCCCTGGAGCAGGGAAGCCTTCGCCCAGGCCCGGGCTGAAGACAAGCCTATTCTGCTGGATATTGGCGCCGTCTGGTGCCACTGGTGCCACGTAATGGATCGGGAGTCCTACGAGGACCCGGAGATTGCCCGGCTCATCAATGAACTCTTTGTGGCTATAAAGGTGGACCGCGACGAGCGGCCCGATGTGGACGCGCGCTATCAGGCGGCGGTTACAGCCATCACCGGCCAGGGAGGATGGCCGCTGACCGTGTTTCTGACGCCCGATGGGCGGCCCTACTTCGGCGGTACCTATATTCCGCGCGACGACCGCCATGGGCTGGCAGGCTTTCCGCGAGTGCTGACGGCCATGGCCCAGGTGTGGCGGGAGCGGCGTCAGGAGGCGCTGGAAGCGGCCGCCAGCGCGATGACCGCCATCGAGCACAAACAGCCTTTTTCGGGGCGCGGCCCTGGGACCGAACGACCCCTGACGCTGGCCCTGGTCGATAAGATTGCCAACTCAGCTTTGAGCCGCTTCGACCCCCGCAACGGCGGCTTCGGCTCGCAGCCCAAGTTCCCATACCCAGCCGCGCTGGACCTGCTCCTGGAAGTGGCCGCGAATCGGGGTCTTGAGAAAGCCGGCCAGGCCTTTACCATTACGCTCGAAAAGATGGCGCGGGGCGGCATCTATGACCAACTGGCCGGAGGTTTCCACCGCTACAGCGTGGATGAGCTTTGGGGCGTTCCGCATTTCGAGAAGATGCTCTACGACAATACGGAGCTTCTGCGCAACTATGTGCATGGCTTCCAGAGCTTCCACCGCCGGGATTTCCTCGTGACCGCCACGCAGATCGTCAGTTGGATGGAAACGGACATGAGCGACCGCAAGCATGGCGGCTTCTATGCTTCGCAGGACGCCGATATGAACCTCGACGACGACGGCGGCTACTATACCTGGACGCTGGCTGAGGCGCGCCAGGCGCTGCATGAGGCAGGAGTCTCTCCATCCGAACAGGAACTGGCTTTTCGTTACTTCGGCATCCGCGAACGCGGCGGCATGAGCCACGATCCGGCCAGGAATTTCCTTCATGTGAACGGGACTTTGGAAGAACTGGCGGCTGAAACAGGCCAGAGCCTCGACCAGCTGCAGGCGCTCCTGGACTCGGCCCGCCGCGCGCTGCTGGCGGCTCGCGGCCGGCGTCCCGCGCCCTTCATTGACCGCACGCTTTACACCGGCTGGAACGCCATGGCGGTCACGGCCTTCCTGGAGGCTGCGCGCGTTCTGAGAATCGATTCGGCGCGGAAGTTTGCCTTGCGCACGCTTCATCGCCTGCTGAACCAGGCCTGGGACGGAGATCAGGCGCTGGACCACGTGATTGCCTATGGCGCCGAACCTGCCGAGGGGACGCGCACGCCGGAAAAGGTGCCGGGCGCGCTCGACGATTACGCCTTCACAATTCATGCCTGCATCGACGCCTGGCTTGCGACTGGCACGATGAACTTCTACCGGGTTGCCGTCAAGCTGGCCGATGCCATGATTGCCCGCTTCTACGACGCCAGCATCGGGGCATTCTATGATGCCGCCGCGCCTGCCGCCGGCGCGCCTGCTTTGGGCGCGCTGGCCGCCCGGCGCAAGCCGCTCCAGGACATGCCCACCCCGGCTGGCAACCCTACCGCCGCCACGGCGCTATTGCGTCTTGAAGCTCTCAGCGGGCGCAAGGAATTTCGCGATATTGCCGAGTACACTCTGGATTACTTTGCCGGAATGGTGGAACACTTCGGCCTCCACGCAGCTAGTTACGGGTTGGCTGTGGAGCGGCTGTTGCTCGATCCGGTGCAGGTCGTGATCGTCGGTTCCGGCGCAGAGGCCGGGGTCCCCAGCGACGGGTCTTCGTCGCAGGGGCCGGAGGCCGAAGATTTTGAGGCGCTGGGCCTCTCCCATTTTGCCGTCAACAAGACCGTGATGCGCATCAGTCCTGCCCAGCTTGTCAAGAAGGGGCTTCCCGAGGCGCTGGCCGAAACCTTGCTCCATGTCCCCCTGCCAGCCGGAGCGTCAGCCTGGGCGCTCGTCTGTCACCACCGCACCTGCCTGCCGCCGATTACCGATGCCAAGGCGCTCGCGGAGGCTCTGGAAAACACGGGATTCGTAAATCTCTGATCCCTGATCTCTGACCCCTGACCCCTGATCTCTGATCTCTGCGTCTCACTCCCCCCCGAACGGATTCCCCTCCTGCGGCTTGAGCGTGGTTGGGTCGTGCTTCGGCGCGGCTTCCGCGGTTGCCCGTCTTTGGCTGCCGTCAACCTTGTCGGCGAACGAATTGAAGACACGGCTGGGGTCGCCGGGCAGAAAATGGTGTTCCTCCAGCGCCAGCCGGACGCGGCGGCGGAACTCCCGCACCGGGGCGTATTGCTTCGTGGCCTTCGTCTTGAAGACTACCGGAAAAATCAGTTCCGAGCCTTTGATCGCGTCCACTCCCAGAATCTGCGGATCGGCCACAAAAACCTCCCGGAACTCCTCGCTGTTGCGGACTTCCAGGGCGATGCTCTTCAGCAGTTCCACCACCTCGTCCGGGTTGGCCGAGAAGTCCACGCTCACATTCACTGTGGCCAGCGAGTAGTCGACGCTGAGGTTGGCCACGGTAGTGATTTGCGAGTTGGGAATGACGTAGAGGGTCCCGTCCGCGTCGCGGATCGTCGTCTTGCGCAGGGTCATCGTCTCCACGGTCCCGGCCACGCCCGCCACGCGCACCGTGTCTCCCACGTTGAACTGGTCCTCGATCAGGATCAGCATGCCATTCAGCACATCGCGCACGATATTCTGCGCCGCCAGTCCTATGGCCACCCCGGCGATTCCCGCCGAAGCCAGCAGGGGGCCGAAGTTGATGCCGACCGCGTCCAGAACCTGCAGGCCGGCGATCAGGCCAATGATGGCCAGGCCGGTCGTGCGGATGACCCCGGCCAGAGTCCTGACCTGCGCGACGCGCCCCGGCCCGGCCGCGTGCTGCTCGGCCACGCGTATCATGTGCCGGGTCATCAGTTTCAGCAAATGACTGAGCAGAAAGGCAATCGCCGCAATCACCAGCAGGTGCGGCAGCTTGGTGCGGATGAACTCCTGGGCGTCGATGGCCCACTCGTCCAGCACCCTGCCCAGAAAACGCCCTTCCGCAAACAAGCCCGTTCTTATCGCCAGCGAAAGCACAAAAGGATGCATCTCGAAACTCCTCTTTCTAAATTAGTTACCGTGTCTTTGTAGTTCTGTGACTATCAGCAAGGCTATGGGTGCCCCAGGTCTCGATTTTGAGACCTGGGAAAGCACGAAATCATCAAGACACGGGTTCCCTAGTGCGCGGCAGGCAGCTTGCAGCAATCCCCGGCCGCCGGTTCCTCATTGGCGCCCGCATCCAGCGCCACCTTCCACTGGCCGTCCGCCTGCTTTCGCCAGACGGTGATATACCGCCCCGTCACCGTCACCGGATTGCCGTTCGCGTCCTTGCTGTGTCCCTCGAAGTGGCCCCAGGTGTATCCCATATCTCCCGAAGGGCCCATCATTGCGTCGGTCGGCGTCCACGTCAGTTGATAGACCTTCGGGTCCCAATTGGCGGATCTGGCAATCGCCACGCGCCCCACCGACGGCGCGACGCCGTTGCCCAGCGCCACCCCGTCTTCGGCGAACCATGCTGCAAAACCCGCTCCGCCCCGCTCCAGCACGTCCTTGGCAAAACGCGCTTCAAGGTCATAGAGCAGCGCCTTGCCCGGCTTCGCCGTCGGGTCGGTCAGCGGATTGGGCGCAGCCTGCGCGTTCGCATCCGGAAACGCCAACTGTCCTTGAACTTCCTCGGGAGCCAGGCCAAAGCCCACCCCCGCCAGCACCGCCGCGCAAAGAAAAACCCTCCAGCTTCCAGCCACGTTTCCAGCCCTCCAGCAACAAGCGAATCTCTACCTGCCAATCGTACAACGGCAGAGACATGGATGAGCATCTCTCGCTCCGTCCTTCGTCCTCGTGCTCTGACCGTTTGAAGTTGTACCATTCTCCGTGCCCCATCCATTTCACGTTCTTTGTGAAATGGATGGGAAACCACGAATTCAACCCTACAGAAGCTGTGAAACCGCTCTAAAGTCGTACACTGTCGTTTATTTGCAATCTTCAAGGGATGTTGCAAAAGGCTCCTTTGCTGGTTCTCGCGTGCCACCGGGCTGTAGACCGTCCGCGAAGGCGCCTTTTCCAGCACTGCCCGGCCCTTCAAATCCTCCGCATTGGTATACTATCTACTGGCACTACTGGCAGAGCTGGTTTTGAACTCCCGGAGCGCGGGGGGCTTTTGCTTGACTGCCCGGCCCTTTTCCGGGAGAAGGAAAACATGGGAACACTGCTGGAATCCATCCATTCGCCTGCCGATCTGAAGTGCCTGAACTTCGCGCAGATGACGGATCTGGCGGAGGAGATTCGCGAGTTCCTGATTCAAACGCTCTCCAGGACCGGCGGCCACCTCGGTCCCAATCTCGGCGTCGTTGAGCTGACCATGGCCCTGCACACGGTCTTCACCACCCCCGAAGACAAGATCCTCTTCGATGTCAGCCACCAATCCTACATCCATAAAATGCTCACCGGCCGCCTGGACCGCATGGACACCATCCGCCAGCCGGGCGGAATCACCGGCTTCATGCTCCCCACCGAGAGCGAACACGACTGCTACGGCGCGGGTCACGCCGGTACGGCTTTGTCCGCGGCTTTGGGAATTGCCGTGGCGCGCGACCTGGCCAGCGGCACGGAGAACGTCATCGCCGTGGCCGGCGACGCCGCCTTCACCAATGGACTCACCTTTGAGGCGTTGAACAACATCGCCGTGCAGACCAAGCGGCTGATCGTCGTGCTCAACGACAACGAATGGGCCATCGACCGCAACGTGGGCGCCATCGCCCATGTCTTCCACCGCATCGTGGCCAACGAGCGCTACCGGAATATTCACGACTCGGCTCATCGCATCATCGAGCGCATCGGCGGCAAGGCTGTGGCCGAAGTGGCCCGACGCGCCGAAGAAGCCGCCAAAAGCATGCTCTGGCCCTCTGTCCTCTTCGAGGAGTTTGGCCTGCAGTACTTTGGCCCCATCGATGGCCACAACATCCCCCTGCTGGTGGAGACCTTCAAGTTCCTCAAGACGCTGAACCGCCCGGTGCTCCTGCACGTGCTTACGCAGAAGGGCCGCGGCTTCCAGCCCGCGCTTGACCGGCAGAAGAAGTTTCACGGCCTCGGTCCCTTCGACCCCGAAACCGGCGAGACCAAGGCAGCCGAGAAGCCCACCTACTCCGAGGTCTTCGCCAGGACGCTGGTCCAACTGGCCGATCGCGATCCGCGTATTGTGGCCATCACCGCGGCCATGCCCAGCGGCACCGGCCTTGATATCTTCCGCGCCCGCTTCCCCAGGCGCTGCTTTGACGTAGGCATCGCCGAGGCCCACGCGGTCGTTTTTGCCGCCGGCATGGCCTCCCGTGGCAGCCGGCCCGTCTGCGCCATTTACTCCACTTTCATGCAGCGCAGCTTCGACCCCATCGTTCACGACGTTTGCCTCCAGAAGCTGCCCGTGCTCCTCTGTATGGACCGCGCCGGCCTGGCCGGCGACGACGGCCCCACCCATCACGGCCTCTTCGACATCGCATACCTGCGCGGCATTCCAGGCATCGTTCTGATGGCGCCCAAGGACGAAGACGAGCTGGCTGACATGATAAAGACCGCCTTCGAGCTTCCTGGTCCCAGCGCCATTCGTTATCCACGCGGCGCGGTGGTTGGCGTCTCCCGCAAGCCCGAACCGCAGGCCATTCCCCTCGGCAAGGCCGAAATCCTCCAGGACGGCTCCGACGTAGCCATTCTCGGCCTGGGCACCATGATGCCCCTGGCCACGGAACTCGCCGCCCGCCTTGAGAACGAAGGCTATTCTGCCGCGCTCATCAATCCCCGCTTCATCAAACCGCTGGACCTCGACATGATTGCGCGGTACGCCAGCCGCGTCGCCGCCTTCGTCACCTTCGAGGACCATGTGAAAATGGGCGGCTTCGGCTCGACGGTCCTCGAGGCTCTCGACGAGATGGGCCTGGCGGTCCCGGTCATCCGCATCGGCTGGCCTGACCAGTTCATTGAGCACGGCCATGTCGATGACCTGCGCGCCAAGTATGGCCTCACGGTTGAGGAGGCTGAACTTCAAGTGCTGCCCCTGCTCGCCAGCCGCCAGCGGGCTGCGCTTGTCGCAGGCTAGGAATTTTGCTCTATCCGATAGGTCCAGCAGTTAACTGCGAGAGCGCACGCTATCGAAGTTGCTTGCAAAAAGGTCCACATGAGCCAAGATTCTGGTGTAGGATGAAACCATCCGGAGGCGTGGAATGCCGCACACTCACCTTGCTGTCGCGCAAACTGAATTGGCCAATTCTTCCCAAAGGGAAGTGAAACGTCATGCTCTCTCCGGCGGAACTGGCGCGGGGCGGCCAGAATCGGTCAGGAATCTCGTCAGTTTAGCCTTGAAAGCTCATCAAGGCATCCCCAAGGCCGAAGCGTCTCAGTTCTTTCGTCGTGTTGCCGCAACCTCGGGTTTGCCTTTGGGAAAGATGCGGGCCGAACTGATCCCCGATTCAAGCTGGAAGAGAGCTGGACTGAGGCTTGGACCGCAAGCCAGCCAGACTGCGGCTCGGCTGATTCACGTTCTTTCGGTCGCCGAACAGGTTTGGGGCAATGAAACCGATGCAACCGAATGGCTCAATAGCCCGCATCCTGAGCTGCATGGAGCTAGCCCTTTGTCTTTGCTGAAGACCGAAGCAGGCGGGCGTGCGGTCGAGGCTCTTCTCGGCGCTCTTGAATTCGGATTTCCAGTCTGAGGAGTCCGCCTGATGATCGTTTTCAGAATGCATGGAATATCGCAGGATGCATTCGATTCCATGGGTGCATTTCTTCAGCCGGGCAGGTGGCACTCGGCAGGCGCGCGGATCGTCTATACAGCCGAGTATGCAAGCCTGGCGGTGCTTGAAACCCTGATTCACGCTGGTGGCCGGAAGATGCCTCCCAGAGCTATTACCCGAATCCACCTTCCCGGCGATTTATCCATTGAATCCGCGCCGTGGCTGGAAATGCCCGAATCGCAGGCATTCGGCGAAAAATGGGCAAAAGAAGCGCGCACAGCAGTCCTCCGTGTGCCTAGTATCGCGGTGAATCGGATGGAATCCAACTTCGTGCTCAATCCGCGCCATCCGGATTTTTCCCACATTCATCACGATCCTCCAGAGTCGTTTATCTTCGATCCGCGCTTCTGTCTGGCTGTGTAAGAATCCCTCGATGCAGGCGGCGAATGTTAACCTGAAGTTTCACACCCATGTTTGCCACCTCCCAGCACGCTCACTTCATCGGAATCGGCGGCATCGGCATGAGCGGCATTGCAGAGATTCTGCTCAACCTCGATATGAAGGTTTCGGGCTCTGATCTGCGCCGCTCTCCGGTGACCGACCGCCTCGCCCAGATGGGCGCCACCATCTACGAGGGCCATGACGCCGCCAACATCAGTGGAGCAACGGTCGTCGTTACCAGCTCGGCCATCGACCCTTCCAATCCCGAGGTCGTCGAGGCCCACGCCCACAAGATTCCCGTCATCCAGCGCGCCGAAATGCTCGCCGAGTTGATGCGCCTCAAGTACGGCATCGCCATCGCCGGCATGCATGGCAAAACCACCACCACTTCGATGGTCGCCGCCGTGCTTGCCGCCGGCGGCCTGGACCCGACGGTCGTCGTCGGCGGCCGCGTCGACGCTCTCGGCTCCAACGCCAGGCTGGGCAGCTCGCAATATCTTGTGGCCGAAGCCGACGAGAGCGACCGCTCCTTTCTCAAGCTCTCGCCCATCCTGGCCGTGGTCACCAATCTCGACCGCGAGCACATGGATTGCTACCACGACCTGGCCGACATCGAGCAGGCCTTTCTGAGTTTCATGGACAAGGTGCCGTTTTACGGCGCGGTCACCGCCTGCCTCGACAATCCGCTGCTGGCCGCCATCCTGCCGCGCGCCCGCCGCCGCGTTTACACCTATGGCGTTGCCGCCGGGGCCGACTACCGGTTGAAGTTCCTCGATGTAGGGAAGGGAAGTTGTTTCTCGCGTTTCCTGGTGAACACCGCCGCCGGGCCTCTCGGTCCATTCGAGCTGCACGTGCCCGGACGCCACAACGTCCTCGACGCCACCGCCGCCGTGGCCATCGCTCATCAGCTTGAAGTTTCTTCGGAAAAGATCGCCGAAGGGCTTCGGAGCTTCAGCGGCGTGGACCGGCGCTTTCAGTTGCGCGGCCAGGCGCGCGGCGTCACCGTCGTGGACGACTACGGCCACCATCCCACTGAAATTCGCGCCACCCTGGCCGCCGCCCGCGAGTGCGGCTACAAGAAGATTCACGTCGTCTTCCAGCCCCACCGCTACTCGCGCACCAGGGACCTCCTCGATCGCTTCCGCGGCGCGTTCGTCGATGCCGACTCGGTGATCGTGCTTCCGATTTATGCCGCCAGCGAGCAGCCCATCCCCGGCGTCACGGCGGAGCTGCTGGCTTCCAAAATCGAAGGCCCGCAGGTTCAGTTCATCCCGGAGTTTCCCGCCGCCGTTGCAGCCGTAGCCGCCCAGGCGAGCGAAGGCGATCTGATTCTGACTCTCGGCGCAGGCAGCGTCAGCCAGTTGGCCCCGCAGATTTTGGCGGCGCTGGAGCCGGCTTAGACGCCGTTCGCTCCCGCTGCTATCATCTGGTCCGCAAGCATCTCCGCAATCTCAGAGGTTCGTATGGCGCAAAGTTCACGCAGAAAGTTCCTGAAAGCAGCCTCAGTCACGGCTGCCGCACTCGCTGTTTCTCATCGCATTCCGGCCTGGGCGGCTGCAGGCTCCTCCGCTCCAGTGCGTGTCTGGGCTACCTTTCGAGACCGGCGGCACCAGCCGGGCGAGCCTTTGGCCTGGAAGCCGGCAGCCGCGATTGCCGCCGATGCCATCACGCTCGATCCGGGCGCGACGCGGCAGCAGATTCTCGGATTCGGCGCAGCGCTCACCGATGCGGCCTGCTATGTCCTGAGCCAGATGCCCGAGGCTCCGCGCTCAGAGATCATGCACGAGCTTTTTGCTCCGGGTGAGATGGCTTTGAATGTCTGCCGCACCTGTATCGGCTCCAGCGATTATTCGCGCAGCGTCTACAGCTTCGACGAAAGCGCCGAGCCCGATCCCGAACTGAAGAAGTTTTCCATCGACCACGACAAGGCCTACATCCTGCCCATTCTGCGCGAAGCGCGCAAAGAGAATCCGGAACTCTTCCTCTTCTCTTCGCCGTGGAGCCCGCCGGGATGGATGAAGGCCAACGGCTCCATGCTGGGCGGCGCGATGCGCGGGCACAGCTTCGAGCCGTACTCCCGCTACTTCCTCAAATTCCTCGACGCGTACAAGGCCGGCGGCGTCGGAATCGATGCGGTCACGGTGCAGAACGAAGTCGATGCCGAGCAGAACGGCAACATGCCCGCCTGCCTGTGGGCGCAGGAGGAAGAGATTGAGTTTGTGCAGCGCTACCTCGGCCCCGCGCTGCGCAAGGCCGGCAGTTCTACCAAGATCTGGGTTCTCGACCACAACTACAACTTGTGGGGACGGGCTATCGGCGAACTGAGCGTGCCTGGCGCGGCTGAGTACATCGACGGCATCGCCTGGCACGGCTATGTCGGCGAGCCCTCGGCCATGACCCGCGTCCACGAAGCCTTCCCGCAGAAGAACGCCTACTGGACCGAGGGCGGCCCGGACATCACCGCTCCCGACTATCAGACGGACTTCACCACATGGGCCGAGACCTACAACGGCATCCTGCGCAACTGGGCGCGCTCGATCACCGCATGGAATGTGGCTCTCGACGAAAAGGGCAAGCCAAATATCGGCCCCTTCCCCTGCGGCGGCGTGGTCACGGTCGACAATGCGACCAAAAAGATCACGCGCAGCGGCCAGTATTGGGCCTTTGCCCACTACTCCAGGCACATTCGCCGCGGAGCCAAGGTCTTCCAGACGAATGGAATTGGCGACAGCGCCGCCCAGGGAAGCGCGGAGCAAGTCTCCCACGCCGGTTTCCGCAATCCTGACGGCAGCTTTGTCGTCGTGCTGGCCAACCGCGGAGCGGACAAGCGCGTTCAGTTGCTGCTCGGCGCGCAGGGTCTCGAAGTCGATCTGCCTGCCGGCTCGGTGCATACGTTGCAGTGGTCCTAGAGCATTTTCACCGATAGTGTAATCTGTGTATGGCGAAACTCCGGCGACGCGAGAGCTATGGCGCGAGCCTATGAGGATGATTTGCGGCGGAAGTTATTGGC
>Ga0302275_10000081_pt1 | contig 97382 bp, 103 predicted proteins | sample III_Bog_N2_2_FD_200229 | JGI IMG/M metagenome (GOLD analysis project Ga0302275, IMG submission 200229) | Peat permafrost microbial communities from Stordalen Mire near Abisko, Sweden - III_Bog_N2_2 | ecosystem: Environmental > Terrestrial > Soil > Wetlands > Peat | place: Sweden: Abisko... | reverse complement strand
ACAACGTGCCTTATGCCAAAGCCAATGGCATCGCGGAGATTTTGCTGGAAAGAAATGATCCGCTCGAACTGGCGGCGGCATTCAATGCCAATGCGAGACACACACTGGAATTCATGGCGAGCAATGAAGTCGCCACGGCGCAGCGGGTGATCTGGACGCAATTTCAAGAGCATCGCCCGGCGCGTTTGGTGGCGGCGATTTCGGAGCGTTGCCGGTTGGCGGTCTCGGATGAGGAAACGATTTCGCAGACGCCAGCGGTGGACGATTCAAATTCCCACAAGCAAGGCCACAACCGGGGCATGAGCATTTAAGGAGGACGTATGAATGAAGACATCGAACGTCTTTTGAATCTAAGAAATCCTCCGCAACGGCTGACGGCAGAAGAGGCGGCGGGCAGGCTTGGTCTTTCCCCGCATGAAATTCCCATTCTGGTAGCCAAAGGATTGTTGAAGCCGTTGGGACATCCAGCGCCCAACGGCCCCAAACATTTTTTAACGGCGACACTGGATGACTTGAGACGTGACGAAAAATGGCACGGCAAGGTGTCCGACGCGCTTCAGGAATACTGGCGGAGCAAAAATGCCCGGAAGCAAGACTCGACGGACAAACGGCAACCGTCCCGTTTGCAAACCCAAACCGCAGGTTCGGAAGATTGATGGGACAAAATAAAAGGCGCGGGCGGAGCATCATCCGCCCGCGCCTTGCCGTTTATACGGCAGCTATCGAGATCATTCCTCATAATCATCACGATGATCGGCATACACCGGATGGTGCGGCGGCGGAAACGGGTCGAACGTGTCCGGTGGCGGTGGTGGCGGTCCCGGCAGAGGGATAAAAACAACTGGCCGGACATGGAAGTTTCCTCCTTTACGCCGCAACGCGCCGCTCGACACCCACGCCAACAAAGCCAGCAAGAGGCCGATGGCTCCGATAAAAAAGCCAAGGGCGTGTTCGTGAATGAATTCGTCGAGATGCTTCAATCCCGACGCTTCCAGTTCCAATGCTTTGATTTGCCAAGGTTGCATGGTGGCCTCCTTATGCCGTGACAATTTGTGCCGCTGGCTCAACGCGGTCGCCATTGGCAGACAGTTTCCGCTGCCGTTCGTATTCGCCCAGCGAAGGCAATTCCACCTTGGCCTTGCGCGAATAGGCGCGATGAACGGCCTTGCTGTTGTGCCCAAGGGCTTCCTGCGCGAACCGTTCGGGATAACCGGCGGTCTTTGCCCGTTCCGCCCATGCGTAACGGTAGCTGTGCAGCGACACGCCTTTGATGCCAAGGCCAACGCAGCGTTGCTTGAACTCGGTGGCGCGGTCGCCCGCGCGAACCGTCCGCAGATAGGGAAATAACGGGCCATTGCCCGGCAAGTCCCGCAAGATTTCTTCCATGTCTTCATCCATCCGCATAATGGCAATCGTGCCGGTTTTCATCCGCTTGTAGCTGATGACGTGGCTCTCCCAATCCACATTTTCCGCTTCGATAAACGCCAGATCGGATTGCGACGCGCCCAGGTGCCAGGCCAGTTGATAGAACGCCCGGCGTTCAAGGTTCAACTCGCGGGCAACGATGGCTTGATGCTCCTTCAAGGTGATGCCGCGCTTTTCCTTGAACTTGAAGGCAGGCCAGCGTTTCTTGGGCAGCACCGGCCACGGTAGCCAATTCATATCGAGCGCGAAGTTGGAAACCCGGCGCAAATAGATGTTCGTGGAGACGGAACCGCTTTCCAGCACTTTCATAAAATGCTCGGCTTGGGTTTCCAGCACGACCATGTTGCGGATGGAATCAAACGCCTTGTCTTTGATGGCGGTAAGCCAGCGGTGGCGGGTTTCGCCGGTCTTGAGCTTGGGGATTTCGTCCATGACGTGCTGCCATGTCCGCGTGGCTCCGGTGGGGTCGCCCGCCTTCCAATAGACCCGCGCCAGATGGCGGCTGAAGGCCGGGGCTTCCTCGTTTTCGTTCTTGGCCGCGACGAGCCGAAAGGCTTCGTCCTTGTCGCGGGTCTTGAGGGTTTCTTGTTTGCCGTTGGTGTTGTCCTGATAGTAATAAACACCCCACGGGCGAAGGAATACGCTGTATCGTTGTTTCATGTCATTTTTCATGTTATGACTATGAACCAACTCGACTTGCCACCGTTAGCGAGTAGTGGGCGAGTTCGTTTAGAGTTGTAGCGGAGTAATCTCGCTACTGAAACTTTCACTGAAACTCGGCCATTTTCTCGCCATTTTCCTCGCAAATCCCCACAAAAAGGCTGGAGGCGGAGGTCGGAATCGAACGGATTTAGGGGGTTTTCAAAATCCACTACTCCGTCATTACCACCCTACCACCAGAGGCGAACAGCCTCATAACTAACGAACGTCAATAGAATCAGGCATTTTTGCAGTTTGTCAAGCACTCGACATTACGCACCTATTACCAATCAACTACTCACCAATTACTCATTCATCACCCGTTCACTGGCACTTTCACTGGCACTAAAAACATCACAAACCGCTTGAGATTCATCGCCACATTAACGCCGCGCTGGCCCGTGCGTGCGGTTGACTGCGCTCACTTCGCTCCGCCAACCCAACGCACGCGCCGCGACAGTTTGGTTCATAGCCGGTCCGTGCCGCTTCCCGTCGCGCGTGGCGGAGACGACTATGCGTTCGTTCCGCCCGCCGCTCCGTCCAGCAGCACCGACCGTCTTTCCATTTCGTTTCGCTAAATCCACTGGATCATCCGCCTTACGGTTGAAACGGAGGAGATTCTGAAATAATGCCATTCAGCCGTTAAAAAATCAGGGTTTATTTTTTAACAAGCCCACAAGTGTTTCGAGAATCGGGGCAGAATCGGAATGCTTACTTGCTCGTCGCTTATCAGGCATCCGCCGATGCGGTTTCCGCCGTATTCATCCCGTCTGTGTCCGCGCAACATCACGCCGGCGGGCGCAACATCTTTGCGCCCGCCGTCACTCAATTGCTGATGCTCCGCTGCCCGGGCGGTGCTGGCACAGACGGAGCCGTTTTGTCAACAGCGGGGCTGCTCTCTCTTGATTTCAGAGAAATCGGAGGCCATTTTTATCTTCGCCACGCACCGACCTTCAAATTATTTCAGGGATTATGTAGCTGACAGCTTGCTTGCTTTGAGTTCATAGTTTCTTCTTCCGATTGTTAGCCATGAAATACAACAGCGGCACCAGCACCGGTGCGGTAAACATGGAGATCAAGCTGCCCGCCATCAGCGCTATCGCCAGCCCTTGAAAAATCGGGTCAGTTAGAATCACCGATGCCCCCGCCACCACCGCCAGCGCCGTGAGCATGATGGGACGGAACCGGATCATGCCCGCTTCAATCACCGCCGCGGCGAGCGGATGCCCTTCGGCCAGCCGCATTTCGATGAAGTCCACGAGGATGATGGAATTGCGCACCACAATGCCCGCGCCCGCCATGAAACCGATCATGGAAGTGGCTGTAAAAAATGCGTGCAAAATTCCGTGTGCTGGCAACACGCCAATGAGCGAAAATGGGATCACCACCATCACAATCATGGGTGTGAGGAACGATTTGAACCAGCCGACCATCAAAACGTAAATCAGCACCAGCACGGCGGCGAACGCCAGGCCGAGGTCGCGGAACACCTCAATCGTGATGTGCCATTCGCCGTCCCATTTCATCGCGGGTTGCTGGTCAGAGAACGGCAGGACGGCGTTGTAAATTTTCAGCGGCGAGCCGTCGCCACCGAATTGTTTCGTGTCCAGTTTCTCCAATGCCTGATTCATTTTCAGAATCGCATACACCGGGCTTTCCACCACGCCCGCCACATCGCCGATGACGTAAGTGACCGGCATGAGATTTTTATGATAAATGCTCTTGTCGGTAATGGTATGCTTCACTTTCACCAGTTCGCGCAACGGCACGAGTGGCGAGGCACTGCCGGCGGTCGCCGGTTCGGGCAAGGCATTGGCGTCGCCAGAGCGCACGCGCAGCGCGAGCAATTCTTCCGGGTTGCTGCGGCTGGCCAGCGGCAGTTGGATGACGATGTTCACGTCTTCCTTCTCACGCGGGACGTGCAGCAAATCCACCGATTCGCCGCCTACGGCAATTTTCAGCGTCTGCGAAATCGTCTCCGCGCTGATGCCATGTAGCGCCGCCTTTTCCTTATCAATCACGAACTCCACTTTCGGCTGGTCGGCCTCGATATACCAGTCCGTGTCCACGACGCCGGGCGTGCTGTGGAAAATATCAATCACCTTTTGTGCCATCTTCAAACGGTTTTCCTCGGTCGGCCCGTAAATTTCGGCGACCAAAGTTTGCAACACCGGCGGGCCGGGCGGCACTTCGGCTACGGCGACCCGCGCGCCGAATTTTGCGGCAATCTCCGCCACGCGCGGACGCACGCGCTTGGCGATGTCATGGCTCTGCGCTTTGCGCTCGTTCTTGGGGATCAGATTGATCTGCAAATCAGCCACGTTTGCGCCACGGCGCATGAAGTAATGGCGCACGAGGCCGTTGAAATTGAACGGCGACGCCACGCCGGCATAAATTTCGTAATCCGTAACTTCTGGTTCGGTGCGAACGGTCGCGGCGATTTCCCGCGCGGCCTGCGCTGTGCGTTCGAGCGAACTGCCTTCCGGCATATTCAGGATGATTTGAAACTCGCTCTTGTTGTCGAACGGCAGCATTTTCACCTTCACCCAGCCGGCATAGACCAGCGCCATTGAGACGAGCAGCAGCACGACGAGTGCCGCCAGAAATTGATAACGCCGTTTCGCGTTGGCAATCAGCGGCGTCATCAGCCCGCGATACATCCGGCCAAAGAAATTCTCACTGGCCGATTCGTGATCCGGCGCATGGCTGTCGGCTGAATGGATTTTCTTTCGCCATTGCAAAATGCGGATGGCCGCCCAGGGCGTGACGATGAAGGAAATCGCCAGCGAGAAAAACATCGCCGCGCTCGCGCCAATCGGAATCGGCCGCATATATGGCCCCATCAGCCCGCCGACGAACGCCATCGGCAGCACGGCGGCAATCACCGCGAAGGTCGCGAGGATTGTCGGGTTACCCACTTCCCCCACGGCTTCGATGGCTACCATGGCGCGGCTGCGCCCCTTACTTTCTGGAAGATGAAAATGACGGACGATGTTTTCCACGACAACAATGGCGTCATCCACGAGGATGCCGATGGAGAAAATCAGCGCGAACAGCGTGATGCGATTCAGGGTGAAGCCGTAGAGATAAAAAATGAGCAGCGTCAGCGCGAGCGTTGCGGGAATCGCCAGCAGCACGATGATGGATTCGCGCCAGCCCAGCACGATTAGAATGAGAAACGACACGCTCACCACCGCGAGCAGCATGTGCCAGAGCAGTTCGTTGGATTTGTCCTCCGCCGTCACGCCGTAGTTGCGCGTGATGCTGACCTGGACATCGGCGGGAATGATGTAGCCCTTCAGTGTGTCCACTTTTTTCAAAACCTGCCGAGCAACGGAAATGGCATTCGCGCCCGGCCGCTTGGCAATGGAGATCGTCACGGCCGGTTCATCGGCGGAAACTTTATTCGCCGCACCCGAACCGAAGAAGACATATTGGCTCGGTTCTTCCGCGCCATCCACGATGTCCGCCACATCGCGCAAATAAACCGGCTTGCCGGAATAGGCGCCCACCACCACGTTGCCCACGTCATCAGCGGTTTGAAGAAACGCTCCCGTTTCAACGATGATTTCATGGTTGTCGCTGGTCAGGTTGCCGGCGGAATACTGCTTGTTCGCCTGCTGCAACATCGGCACGAGACCGGCGGGAGAAAGATTGCGCGATGCCAGCCGCACAGGATCGAGCAGCACGCGCACCTGCCGTTGCGCGCCGCCGATGATGGTGGTTTCAGCCACCAACGGCACTTGCTTAATTGAGTCATCCACTTGCGCGGCCAACCGCCGCAAGGTGAGGTGATCGTAATGTGGGCTGTGAATTGTTAGCGCTAGAATCGGCACGTCATCAATCGTCCGGGCTTTGATGAGCGGCATGGAAACTCCATGCGGGATGCGGTCGAAGTTTTGCTGCAACTTCTGGTTCAGCTTCACTAGGCTGCTTTCCATGTTTTCGCCAACCTTGAACCGCACGATGACCGTTGACTGGCCCTCGCTCGAAGTCGAATAGATGTATTCCACGCCGGGAATTTCCCAGAGCAGTTTTTCCATCGGACGCGTGGCGCGTTCCTCGACTTCTTTCGCGTGGAATCCCGGCATGGACACCAGCACGTCCACCATCGGCACTTTGATTTGCGGTTCTTCTTCGCGCGGCAGCATCACCACGGCAAACACGCCGAGCAGCAGCGACGCGATCACGATCAGCAACGTCAGCTTGGAATCAATGAATGACTGCGCAATGCGCCCCGCGATGCCCAAATGCGCGCCCGTTGGATTGTCTTGGTTGGCTTTCACGGTTTGATCGTCACAGGTTGTCCATCAACCAAGTCCGAAGCATTTTCGGTAACGACTTGCTCGTCGGAATTCAGTCCCGAAACCAATTCAACTTCGTCGCCAACACGGCTTCCGGTTTTAACGAGGCGCATTTGCGCGTGGCTATTGACGACAACGAAAACCAATTCCATCTGTCCGCGTTGAATAACAGTGGCAGCGGGAACGCGAATCGCGCTCGCTTCGCCAACGGGAACCGAGACGCGCCCAAACTGCCCGGAACGCAAACCCGTTGCACCGGGAAAATCCAGTTTCACCAGATAGGTGCGGCTGTTTGGATCGGCGGTCGGCGACAGTTCGGCAACCGTGCCTTCAATTTCACTGCCAACGGCGGCAATCCGCACGGCGAGCTTGTCGCCCAGCTTCACATTGCCAACCAGCGCCTCTGGCACATCTGCTTCGAGGCGCAGTGTGTCAGGATTTTCCATTTGCAATAGCGGCTTGCCCGGCGCGGCGAGGTCGCCCACATCAGCCAGCTTGCGCGTGATAACACCGTCGAATGGTGCGAGGACTTCGCAGTAACTCATCATCGTTTTCGCTTCCGCCGCCGCCGCCTTGGCCATGCGATAACGGGCATCGGCGGCATCATATTCAGATTTGGTGGAAGCCTGTTGCCCAAACAGCGTGGAGATGCGTTTCCAATCCTGCTCCGCCTGCGCCAGCGCGGCGTTGGCTTGATCTAGGCGCGACGAAATTTCGGCTGCGTCCAGATGGGCCAGCAGTTCACCGGCCTTTACCGTCTGGCCGGGAACCACCAGCATTTTATCAATGCGTCCACTGACTTTCGCCTCGATGGTGGCGCTCAATTTCGGGCGCACGGTGCCGACCACTTCTTCCGTGGCCGCGCGCGACTTGCGCTCGACGGTCTGCGCACGAACCTGCGCGGTTGGCAGGCTGGATGAATTGGCACCGGAATTTTCCGGCTTCGCGCCGCAGCCGGTAAAGCACATCGCCGAGGCGAGGCAAGTCACCGCTGTGGTGACAAAAGATAAGCGGGGAATTTGCATCAATCGTTTCATATCATTTAACGGTCGGTTCAGCGTCAAGTTGGGGCAAAGCGAGAGCTTTTCGCAGCGCGGCCACGGCAATGCGCTGGTCGGACTCGGACTCGGCGCGGCGCACGCGGGCGGCGACCAGCGCTGATTCGGCATCAATCAACTGCGTCGAAATGGCCATCCCTTGTTCAAACCGGTTACGAGTTAGCTTCGCGCTTTCCTCTGCCTGCTCGACGGATTTTGCGGTGACGGCCAGACGTTCGTTGGCCGCTTGCAGGTTAAGTCTGGCCTGCTCCACTTCAAAGTCGAGGGCCAGCCGCAGTTTGCGTTTCTCCTCGCTGGCAGATTCCAAATTGGCTTTGGCTTCGCGCGTCTTGGCGCGGCTGGAAAAACCGTCCCACAAATCCCATTGCAGCATCACACCTGCGGAGTAGCTGTTGCCATCGCCGCCAGTGACCCAGCCGTAATCATGATCCAGACTGCCGAAGGCGCTAACGCGCGGCTGATAACCGCTCTTAGCGCCCTTGATTTCGGCTTGGGCGGCGCGCTCATGCTCGTTCGCGGCGGCCAGCTCAGGACGATGCGAGAAGTCGCCTCCGATTGGAACTATTGCCACTGGAGCAACGTCAGCCACCGTAAAATCCTCCGACTCGATGCCAAGCAAGTTGCGCAGCGTCAACACGGCCAGAGTGTTGGCATTGCGGGCACGCACGAGATCCTCACGGGCCTGTGTCAGCCGCACTTCAATGTCCAGTTCATCGGATTTCAGCAGCGTGCCACCATCGAGACGTTTCTTGGCAGCGGCCTGATTGCCCTCAAAAGCAGTTACTGCTGCTTCGGTGGCATTGATAAATTGTCTGGTCTTCAGAATGGTTTGGAACGCGCGCACGACTTCAAATCCAAGCTCATTGCGGACGGCAGCGCTGGTTTGTTTCGCAGCCTGCGTGTTGGCTTTCGCCGCTTCGCGTCCGGCCATGATTTTGCCGCCGGCATAAAGCGGCACCGTAACGAGACCGCGCACGTTCAGGTCATCAACGTTGGGAACATCATTAAAATTGAGCGACGAATTATAGGCGCGCTGATTGAGGATGCTGCCGAAGACCATCATTGGATTGTCCGTGCGGGTGTAGCTGGACTGAAACTGGAGGTGCGGCCAGAATGCGGAGTCCGCTTGCTCCAATCCGGCTTGCGCAGCCATGATTCGCTGTTGGGCCAGACGTGCATCAGGGTTATGCGACAGCGCGTAATCCAAAGCACGCTCCAGCGTCCACGGTTCGGCGGCACCGACTGCCAGCGAACACAGCAGCGACAAAGCCAGAAGTCCCGGTAGCCTTTTCATTTGGTGCAGCAGGATTCTCCCGATTTTCCAGATTCACAGCAAGACCCGCCGACACCTATTTTCTTCAACACAATTTCCAGCGGGCAGAAATTCGTGAACGACGATTGCAGCAGGTTGAAGCCGACAAACGCAGTGAACCAGAGCCAGTTCTGGCTGTGGTAATGCGCGAGCAGCAGGCTGGCCAGGATGAATGTGCCGGCAAACCGGCGGATGATCATGTGCATTTTCATACGCTCATACCGAGCCGCCAACGCCGGAAAAGTTACAAATCAATTGCGATCATACAAATTTATGGGGTATTCACCCCATTGTTCGCCGCGTCCAAAAGAGGCATTTTTTACACTGGTTCAATGTAAAAACACAATATGCTGATTAAATTATTTACCGGAAAATCCGTGAGTGAAGCGGCGGCTGACTTGCAGTCTGCCGTCGAGGCCAATCACTTTGGCGTCATGCAAATTCACAACCTTAAAGAGACCATGGCAAAGAAAGGCGTGGAATTTACCCATGCGTGCCTGATTTTTGAGGTTTGTCAGCCGCAACAAGCCAAAAAGGTGCTCGATGCAAACATGAGCGTTTCAACTGCGTTGCCCTGCCGGATCTCCATTTACGAAGAAGGCGGCAAAACCATTCTGGCTTCGTTGGAGCCAACCGCTCTGCTGGCGATGTTTAACACACCCCAACTAAAAGGCGTGGCGCAGGAAGTGGAGAACACAATTGTTAAAATCATGAAGGAAGCAGCGTCAGGCTAATCCTCGCAGGGATCATAGAGGCTGTCCACTATGGCAAAGACCGTAAATAAACCTGAAGCCAAGCCGGCAACCGCGAAGCCAACTGACGCCAAGCCCCCGGACATCGCCTCCGCGTCGGTTCCCGACACGCTCGCGTCGCTCAAAGTCAATCCGGACAACGGCCTAGCGCGTGCTGATGTAGATACCCGACGGAAGGAAAACGGCTACAATGAGGTGGCCGAAAAAAAGAACCGCCCGTTTCTTAAATTCCTAAAGAAATTTTGGGGCATCTCCGCGTGGATGCTCGAACTGATCATGGTTCTATCCGCCGTGCTGGGGAAATATTCAGACCTCATTGTGGTGGGTGCGCTGCTGGTGATCAACGCCGTGTTGGGTTTCATACAGGAACACCGGGCCGCTGGGGTTGTGGCAGCGTTGCGAAAACGGTTGCAGGTCAATGCGCGTGTCCTGCGCGATTCAAATTGGCAGGTCATTCCCGCCCGTGAGTTGGTTCCCGGCGACATCGTTCGCGTGCGCCCCGGTGACATCATCCCTGCAGATGTAAAACTCCTTACTGGAGCTTTGAGCGTGGACCAGTCGGCGCTTACCGGCGAATCAAAAGACGCGGACAAGTCGCCCGGCGAAGTGCTTTCGTCGGGATCGGTCGTGCGCCGGGGCGAAGGCAACGGCGTGGTGATGCTGACCGGCGCGAAGACTTACTTTGGCCGCACGACGCAACTCGTGCAGGAGGCGCGTCCGAAACTTCACATCGAAGCCGTCGTTGCCAGAGTCGTCCGCTGGCTTTTTGTCATCGTCGGCGCGCTGCTGGCCGTGGTGATTGTGCTATCTCTGGTTCGAGGAACACCGCTCATAGAGATGATTCCACTCATGTTGGTTCTGTTGATGAGCGCGGTGCCGGTCGCCTTGCCTGTTATGTTCACGGTCAGCATGGCCGTCGGGGCGAAGGAATTGGCGAAACGTGGCGTGCTGGTGACGCGCCTCAGCGCTGCGGAAGATGCCGCAACGATGGATGTGCTCTGCGTGGACAAAACCGGCACGATTACTATGAATCAATTGGCCGTCACCGGCGTGATTCCGTTGGAGCATTCGACCGAGGCCGACGTATTGTTCGCTGGCGCACTTGCATCCCAGGAGGCCAACCAAGACCCGATTGACCTCGCGTTTCTGGCTGCGGTAAAGGAACGGCACATCTTTGACAACCTGCCCAAAGTTACGCCCGTTTCCTTCGCGCCGTTTGATGCGAAAAACCGCCGGACGGAAGCCGTGGTCGAACAGAACGGGCAGCGATTGCGCGTGATGAAAGGCGCGGTGCGAACCATCGCCGAAGCCTGCGGATTTCAGTCCCTGGCGATTGAGACATTGGAGGCGCGAGGCAACGAATCTGCCTTGAAAGGATACCGGACACTGGCGGTTGCACGCGGCCCGGAGACGGGCGCGCTCACCTTGGTTGGATTGGTATCGTTGTATGATCCGCCGCGACCGGATGCCAAGCAACTCATCGCCACACTTCACGACCTTGGCGTTTCGGTGAAGATGCTCACCGGTGATGCGCTGGCGGTCGCAAGTGAAATCGCACGTGGCGTCGGTTTGCCCAATATCAAGCGCGTGGCGGATTTGAAAGCAGCGAGCGCGCAGGCCGGCAACAAGACGGTTGACCTTTTCGCAGGTGCCGATGGTTTCGCCGAGGTATTTCCAGAAGACAAATATGTTGTTGTGAAAAGACTGCAAGCTGCGGGTCATATCACCGGCATGACGGGCGACGGCGTCAACGACGCGCCCGCGCTCCGCCAAGCTGAAGTCGGCATCGCCGTCAGCACAGCAACCGACGTTGCCAAGGGTGCGGCGAGCGTCGTCCTGACAGAAGCGGGATTGACGAACATCGTGGCCCTGGTCGAACAGGGTCGGACAATTTACCAACGCATTCTGACGTGGATCATCAACAAGATCAGCCGGACGATTCTGAAGGCCGCTTTCGTAGCCATCGCGTTCGTTGTTACCGGCAAGTTCGTCGTCTCCGCCTTTGCGATGCTGCTGCTGGTATTCCTGACAGACTTCGCCAAAATCGCCCTTGCCACCGACCACGTTCGCTCATCCAAGAAACCGGAGACATGGAACATCGGAGGATTCATCACCGTATCCGTGGTGCTGGGTGTCGCGATGGTCGTGGAGGCGCTAATCCTTTTGTGGATTGGCTGGTCACATTTCGGTTTGGCGACGAACGACAATGCTCTTTACACCTTCAGTTTCCAAACGCTCCTCTACTTCGGCGTATTCTCCGTCGTATCAGCGAGAGAGCGCCGCTGGTTTTGGGCTACGATGCCCAGCAAGACTCTCGTGGCAGCCCTCATGGCCGATGCGCTCGCGGGGACCATCCTGCCGTTTGTGGGCATCCCGGATCTCATGCCTTTGCCCTGGTGGGAGACGCTCGCGATTTTCAGCTATGCAATGGTTTCGTGCCTTGTCGTCAACGACGCCGTGAAGGTCGCGATGATCAAATGGCGAGTGCCAACAGCGGTAGCCTAGAAATGACCTATGAACTCGAAACTATTTCTAACACCCATTAAGGATGGTCGCCTAGTCTTGCCTTCACTTTTAATCGGCCAGCTTGGTTGTGCCGTCTTGATTTGGTTCGCCCATAATCCGGGACTTCAATTGTGGGTGGCGTTACCGATCATCAACGGTTTTGTGACATTTTGGTTGATGTCCGGTAATCACATTCACTGTGCCAGCGACGGATTCCAACAATCGAGATTGGGCGGGGAAAAAGTCTGCGTGATCGGCAGCAATTGCGCGTGGCCGTCCACAAAGGAATAATTCGATTTTTGGCGGTGACGCTGGCTGGCCACGTCATTCATGGCATCTTGAACGGAAATCCAGTATTCCGGCATGATGTGGTCAGTGCCGGTGCTGGTTTCGGCGGTGAAAACTGTCGTAACGGGATGGTGGACTTGCGACAGCTTGCGCCATGTTTGCGGCTTGCCCACATAATCGTCGTCCGGTCCCAGCTCGAAATAAACATTCATGCCGTAACTCAACGCAACGGGCCGCTGGTCCGACGGACAGTGATAAGTGCCGGCCAGCAAGTTCGTCCAGGCCGTCGTGCTGAAGCCGAGCTGCGGCGCGACGGAGCGTTCCCACGGCAACAGGTTGTTGGCCGACGCCGAATGCTGGCTGCGCGGAAACGTGTCGTCGTTGTCATCGGCATACAACCGCACGGCGAGGCCGATTTGCCGAAAGTTGTTCAGGCATTGCGTGGCGCGGGCGGATTCCTTGGCCTTGGCCAGCACGGGCAACAGCATCGCCGCGAGCAGCGCAATAATGGCAATGACCACGAGCAGTTCGATCAACGTGAATCCGCTGCGGACTTCCGGCGCGGCGCATTTCGCCCGCGCGCCGGAAGCCGCGTTGATTTTTTCAGAGCATGGCCTCATCGCCAGTTTTTACGGCATGAAAAACATTCTGAAAAACTGTTGTGCGGCGCTCTGATTCAGGATGACGCCCGTTTGGCCGTTCACGGAAACGGGCGCGTTGGTCACGGTTGTCCACGTCGCCGCGTTGAGGTTGGTCGTGGATTCCAACACCCAATTTGTTGCGGTGGCGGACGGCCAGGTGACGGCGACGTTGGGCGTGAGGCTCATGCTCAAAGTTGGCCGGCCATCAGAAATGTCCGTCCAGTTGAACGTGAGCGGGCCGCTGCTGGAATTTGTCACTTCCTGTCCCGTCGTCGTGTCCACGAGATACACTTCAAATGTGGCGGTGTAGTTATTCGTTCCCGGCGGCGCGGCGACGACCGGATGCCACATCACGCGATTCCAATAAACCGCGTTGGTCGTGCCGTCCGTGCCGAAGACCGGGGTGAACGTCGGCGGCGATGACAGGTAATTATAGATTTTCAAATCCGCCGGCCCGGCGAGTTTGCGAATCCAGATCTGGTTGGTCGTCGGCAGCAGATCGGAGTTGGGATTCATGTCAAACCCGTAGCGCCGGCTGAACGCCCAGCCCTGCGCGCTGGGGTCAAGCAGGCTGAACCACGGTGCGGTTGGATCGAAGCTGTTGGTGGGATTGCTCACCAGCAACGGTGTCAACTGCGGCACGTCGGACGGCATCATCACGCTGATCGTGCCGCTGGCGGCGCTATACAAAACCATCGGCATGGCCATGCTGCCCTGCATCGGAACTTGCGTGAGAATTTGCGCGGAAACGCCGAGCGCGCCCGCAGCGGTTAAAACCATTGCAAACAAAAGACTTTTTTTCATTTTCAAAAACGGACATTGCGAGAACGCCACACGACGTTCTCAAGTTAAAGGGAATAAAGTTACGCCCACGTCTCACGACGTTGGCCGGAAATACTGCGATGGGTTAAACGAAGAAACCGCGCGGCGGCGGCACCGGCGGCTGGTGAGAAAATGAATCAGCGGAAAAATTGGCGAGCGAAAAAGCGGAAATAGGTTCCGGCGCAATAAGGACGAAATTTTCCGCGACCGGTGGAAATTCCATTTTAACCACCGGCGAAACCGCCTCGGATTTTTTCTCGGACTTTTTTCCGGCGGCGATGGCTTTGCAGAGGCAGCACGGATGTTTTCCGTCGAAGGTTTCAGACACGGCCTCGGACACGGATTGCGTGCAGAGGCTGCTGGCAAGCATCGCCGTCCACGCGACCGTTTGCAGCGCCGCCCAGTGCAGCCCCGTCGTGAGGACGAGGGCGACAATCACCAGGAATTTTCCGCAGCGCGCAAACATTGCGCTTAAACTTCCGCAAAGACCCGGCGAAGTCAAGGCACGCTTGGTTCAAGGGCTGTCCAAGGGTGCTCGCGCTGAACAGCAGGGCAAGTCCGCTGCCCGGCCCCATGCGGCTGACCCAGTTCAAACGCGGCTTACGTCTGCCTTCTGTTTCCGTCAGCCAACGACTTCAAGCCATCTGATTTTTCCTGCCATCAGCCCGGCTTGTGTCCGGCCCTCACTTTCCCATCTTCCATTTCCACCACGCGGTCGAAGACGTCGAGTGCGCGTTGGTCATGCGTCACCACGATGACGCCCGCGCCGCGTTCGTGCGCGACCTTGCGGAAAAGTTCCATTACCTGACGCCCCCGCGCGCTATCCAGGGCGGCGGTTGGTTCGTCCGCGAGGATCAAGCTTGGATGGTTGGCCAGCGCGCGGGCCACCGCGACGCGCTGTTGCTGGCCGCCGGAAAGCGCGTCGGGCAGATGGTGGGCACGATCCGCCACCTCGAAATATTCCAGCAGTTCCAGCGCGCGTTTCCGGGCGGCGCGCGGCAGCACATCGTTGATTTCCAGCGCAACCTGGACATTTTGCACCGCGTTCAGGAACGGAATCAAATTCGCCTTCTGGAAAACGAAGCCCAAGTGTTGCCGCCGGAAGGCCGCGAGGTTCACCAAGGCGCGCTCGCCGTCCATCACTGGCACGCCGCCAATCGTGATGCGGCCTGACGTGGGCGGATTGACGAGGCCCAGCGCCGTCAGCAGCGTGGATTTGCCCGCGCCACTTGGCCCTAGCAACGCCACCACTTCGCCCCGCTCGACGCGCAGCGATACGTCTTTCATCGCCACGACTTCCGTGTCCCCGCTGCCATAGACTTTCGTCAGGCCCGTGGCTTCCACCGACGGCGCGTTGTCAGGCGGCGGGTTCATCACGATAAAACTTTGTTTGGCTCGACCCGCAGGGCTTTCGCGATACCGAGCAAGCTGGCCAGCGAAGAGATGGCCACCACGATGCCCGCCAGAATCCACAGGTCGTCCGCCGTAATCATCACGCGCCGGGGGAACAGCGGGTAAAGCCATTGCCCAATGTAGTAGGCGATCCCGTAGCCGAGCGCGCCCAGCAGCAACGCCTGTTGCAGAATCAGGCCCACGATAACACGGTTGCGCGCTCCCATCAGCTTGAGCATAGCGATGTCGTGCGTCTTGTCCAACGTCAGCGTGTAGATGATGAGCGCCATGATGATGGTGGAGACGATGACGAGGATGACGCGGAACAAGCCGAGTTGCCGTCGCGCCCGATCCACGTTACCCCGCAGCAAAAGCTGGCGCTGGCCTTCGTGCGTGTAAACCGTCACGTCCGGCCACGCCGAAACGGTGGCACTGACCGAAGCCGCATCCACGCCTGGTGCGACTTTGACCAAAATGGCGCTAACCAGCGGAGTGGCGAGCGCCGGCAGGGTGCTGGACGGACCACCGGCGCGTTCAAGCAATTCCGGTTGCACTCTCCCAAAATCCTGACTGCCCGCGCGACTGCGCCGGGCCTCGCGCTCCAAACGGGCCGACTCGCCCACCACATCAAATTGCACCGCCAACGCGTCGCGCACGGTGAAGAACGCCATGCCATCACCGGAGGACGACGCCATGCCTTTGGTCAGGCCCACGACGGTGAAAACATCTTTGCCCAGCGGAATCTGGTCGCCCAATTCGAGGCCCAATACCTGGTCGGCGATCATTTCGTAATGGCCTTGCGCCAGCGGACGCCCGGCGGCGAGCTTCAGCCATTGCCCGTTGTCTTCCGGCCAGTCAAGACCTTGCACGAACATGCGGAACGGCTTGCCCCGATACTCGCGTTGAATCGTGTGTGCGACGAAACTCTGGGCGCGCTGCACCCCCGGCACCGCCGCCAGCCGGTATTCCACATTGGCGGGAATCCGGGAGACTTCGGCAAACGGGCCGCGCGTGTTCTTCTGCACCACCCACAAATCCGCGCCCACGTCGTCCACCAACTGCGTCGCCTCAAAAACCAGTCCCTGATAAATGCCGCCCATGCCCAGCACCAGCATCAGCAGCAGGCCAATGCCCACCGCCGTCAGAACAAAGCGTCCGACATTGTGCCGGATGTCTTGGGCGGCGAGATTCATTTGGCGGTCGGGCTGTCGCGGCGGCTCACGATCTTCTTCCAGGTGGCCTCATCCACGATTTGCTGCCGATAGACCGCGTGACAGCCGACACAGGTTTGCAGCGTGGCCGCCACCGCCTTGAGCGTGGCGGCGCTATCGCGCGCTTTTGCGGCGGGGACAATGGTGTCTGCCGTGTGATGGAAGTTTAAGGCGAGTTCATTAAATCCGGGTGCGCCCGCGCCCATGCGCTCGCACATCTGGCCCATTTGTTCGCTGTAACCGATGCGCCCGGCCGCCTGTTCAACGGCCGCAAAATCATTCTTGGCCAGCGCCGCCATGATCTCCTGCATCGCCGCCAGATGGTCGCGCATTTGTTCAAGTTGATGCTCGGCCATGCGGGGCAGCAACGGCACGGGGACGCGCACGTTGCCCGCCGACGCTGACGCGGTGGTTAACGGTGGCGAGCCCGGATGATTGGCGCAGTTTTGCGGGGCGGTGTGGCAGCCGGTGCCGAGTCCGCTCACCAGTGCGGCGCACAGGAAGAGCGCGACGTGACGGCGTTGGCGTTGCGGGTCAGTGTTTCGATTTCGGATTTCGGTTTTCATGCGTTGCGCGATGGTTGTTGTATTGAAATGCGGTTCAGGGCGAAGTGACTCGTTGCCCGTCGGTCAGCGGCTGACCGGCTTCGCGCGGTTTGCCCACCACGTCGCCCGCCGCGAGTCCTTCGGAAATCTCAATCGTATCCAATCCGCGCAGACCGGGCTTTAACTCACGCCACTTGGCCTTCCCGTTCTGAATGACAAACGCGCCTGGCTTGCCAGCTCGCCACGCCACGAATCGCAGCGGTAACGCCAGCGTGGATTCTTTCCGCCCGGTCTCGATATAAACTTCCGCGCGCTGGCCGACCGTCCAGTTCTTCGGCAACACTTTCACCCGCACATCTACGAGGAATTCGCGCGTTTCGCGATCCGTCTCGCGGCCCAGCCGCGCCACTTCGCCCGGATAAGACTTCGCCGGTTCGGAACGGAACACTACGCGCGCGGGTTGGCCCGCCGCCAGTCGTGCGCCCGCCGTTTCATCCACCCAAGCCGACACCCAAATCTCATTGGTGGAAATCAGTTGCAGGATGGAACTGCCCGGCACGACCACGCCACCGGGGTCGCGGTCGCGCCGCACAATCAGCCCGTCATACGGGCTGATAAGCTGCGTGAAAGTCAGGCGCTCCCTCTGGTAGCTGAGGTTCTTTTCGGCCATGATCACCTGGCTCTCCGCTTCACCAATGGCGGCGCGCGAACGCTTCACGTCGGCCTCGGCCACGTTCAACTGTTCCATCGTTTTGTCGAAATCCGCCTGCGAACTAATTTTGGTGGCGAGCAAATCTGTTTCCCGCTGGTGTTCGAGCCGCGCCTGTTTTTCCACTGCCAGTGAGCGGGCCTCATCGGTCTTGACCCGCTCCAGACTGGCGCGCGCCGCCACGAGCGTCGCGTTGGCCACTTCAACTTGTTGCCGGAGTTCGCCGTCATCCAGCCGCGCGAGCAGTTGGCCGGCGGCCACGGAATCGTTCTGGTCCACGAGCACTTCGGCGAGCCGCTCTTGAATGCGCGGGCTGATGGTCGTCTTGACGCGCGCTTCCAGCGTGCCCGTGCCCATGACTTCCGCCACGACCGGCCCGGACGCGACGGGCTGCGTCATCACCGGCACGGGCGCAAATTTCAAGCGGTAGAATGCGAAGCCAAGGACCAAGGCCACCACGAGCCATTTGGCAAATGACCGAACGGGTTTGGAAAGCAGCAATTTCATAGGCGTTGGGCAGCCGGATTATTGTCCGCTTCAAACCGGTTATCCGCCACCATAAAACTACTTTTCAAGTTGTCACACCAACCGCTTCTCGGAGCTGGGAACACGTCGAAGGACGGGATGTAACGCTTGACAGCGAGCAACGGCATATTATCCAGAACGTCCAAGCCATCCACTTGGAGCAGGTTGCCCCGGACTTCCAACCGTCGCCCAGAGGAAAGACCACAGCGCAAGACGCCGCCGACCGGACTGCCGATGGCTACCCAGAAATATAAGGGCATAAAAATAATTCAACTGATCTCCGCACATTTGTAGTTTAATCAGTAACGGCGGCGGTCGCTGCTTTCTCCAGCCATGCCTTGAACTGGCGCGGACCATAAAAGCCCTCGACCTGATCCACCGGTTCACCACCACGAAACACCATCAGCGTCGGCACGCTGCTGATTTCATATTCGTTAGCCAGCGTAGCCGCTTCATCTATGTTCAGCTTGGTAAATTTCACCTTGCCGGCAAATTCGGCGGCGAATTGCTCCAACAGCGGCGCGAGCATCTTGCACGGTCCGCACCACGGCGCATAAAAATCCACCAGCACCGGGCCGGGGGCGCGCAGGACTTCGGCTTCAAAATTGGTTTCGGTCAGTTCGATGATGTTTTTCATGGTAAAGTCCATCGTTGCTGCCTTTACTGAACCCCGAGGCCCGGAAAAGTTACAAACATTCCGCTGCGCATCCCATTCAGAATGTCGAAATCGGTCTAACACAAACTGGCCAGAAGCAGCATATTCCGCGCAGTCTTTACTTAGCCAAGCGAGAAGCGAAGCAGCCTGGCCAGCACCAGCGCAAAAAAGTGCATAGTCCGAAGTTTATTTCGCGACCGGCCTGCCGGCTTTGGCCCACGCCCTGAAACCGCCGGGAAGATTATACAGGTTGGGGAAATCAAGATGGTTGAGCTTGTCACACGCTCTGGCGCTGCGCACGCCGCTGGCACAATGCACCAGATATGTTTTGCTCCGGTCGAGCGCGGCGGCTTTGGTTTGAAAATCTGGCGCGTTGAAATCCAAGTTCACCGCCCCCGAAATATGGCCGGCTTGAAATTCCTCCGGTGTGCGCACATCCAGAATCACGTTTTGTTTGTCGTCCACGAGACGGGCAAATTCATCAACGCTCACATTCTTAAAAGCCGCCGGAGCGACTGGCGGCACGCCCGTGCCGGTGTGGCGTTGAAGTTTCGGCAGGACTTCCGCCGGTCCACCACCAACGTAGCCGGTTTCCTGAAAAAGTGTTTCGCCAGCGTCATTCAACAAGACGATGGTCGGAAAACCTTCGCCCGGTTCACGGCTTAAATTGAATCGGACTTTCAATGCCAGGTTGGCCCGCTTTAATTCTTCGCTTTGCGCAGACTTTTGCGGAAAGTCCACATCCACGAGAACCAGCGCGCGGCGGGCGTATTGAACAAATTCCGGGGAGGCAAAAACATGACGTTGCATCTCGACGCAAGGAGGGCACCAGTCGGAACCGTGAAAAAAAAGCAGGACAGATTTGCCTTCCGCTTTTGCCCGAACCAGTGCGTTTGGCAGGTCAACCGACCAAGTCAGTTCGGTTTGGTTGGACTGGCGCACGGCCGGCGTCACCGCGATTTCTGACGTTTGCACTTCCGCTGTCACGGTCGCACCTGCCAGAATGGTCGCGAAAAGCAAGGCGGTGATTGCAGGGGTTTTCATTTTGCAATTTTGCAGTAAATGTTGATTCACGGCAATTTGGATTTAATTCACACACCACTTGTAGCAGCAAGCGGGAATGATTTTGCAGGCGCGTCCTTCATGGAGAAACCGTATTGGCTGGCAGCTTTGATTCCAACTGCGCCGTGTGGTTGCTGACATAACGCCAATAGGAGCGATCCATCGCGATGGAATACCGCCAGTGCAGATGCGGGATATGGCCATAGAGCGGATTCAATGCCCGATTGGCTTCCGCCGCCGTCTCGCCTTGGGTGGTGTAAAGGTAGATGGCCGAAATTAACGCCGTGCGGTCAGCTCCACCGTTGCAGTGAATCAATACCGGTTTTGGCGCTTGGCGTAGCGTGGCCATGATGTCTTCTATTTCTGCATCGCTGACTTCGCGCCCAGCAGACAGCGCGAAATTGTAATGGCCCACGCCAAGCTGATGTGTGGTGTTGGTTTCATCACGATACCAGTCATCCGCGCCGCTACCCCCGCGCAGGTTGACCACGCTCTGAATGCCGCGCTCATGGATGACCCGCGCCAGCGCCTTGCCGTTCATCTGGCCCGAACGGTAAACCTGTCCCGCCACGACCACATGAAAATTATCCGTCGCCAGCAGATATAGCACATAACCGCCCACCGCCAGCGCCAGTGTCAGCAGCAGCAAGCCGCTCCATTTGAAGAGTTGTTTCAACTTCGGTTTCATCGGGCGCATGGTTGGAAAATTTCCGGTTACGGGCTGTTGGTGACGCTCCCCGGCGCGTGGTTGGCCGCATAACGCCAGAAGGAACGATCCATCGCGCTGGTGCCCAATCCCAGCCCGGCGGGCAAGTGACCATAGCAAACGGTCAATTCACCGTCCGCCACGGCGGCGGGCTGGCCTTCAATGCCGTAGTGGTAGAGCGCAGCCACCAGCCCCGTTCGATCTGCGCCCGCCTTGCAATGGATGAGCAGCGGCTTGGGCGCACGGCGGATGGTGGCGAGGATGTTTTCCATCTGCTCGTCCGTGACTTCCTGCCGGTCGGAAAGATTGTAGGTGAAATACTCCACGCCCAGCCGTTGCAGGGTTTCGCCTTCGGCCCGGTTCGTGCCGATCAAAGTCAAAACACTTTTGAGGCTGTGCGTTTGCACCACCTGCGCCAAAACCTCAGGATTCATCCGGCTTGACCGGTAAATTTGTCCCGTCGCCACGATATGCAGGTTATGTTCGGCCACTAAATAAACCGCATAGGCTCCCGTGCCAACGACTAGCAGCAAAGTCGCCAGCAGCAGAATTTTGCCTGCCCGTTTGAGTGTAAGAATCATGTTGGAACACTTTCAGTTTGTCGTCGGGCCAGATTTATTTCACCGCGTTGCCTTCGTCAAAATAAATCGTGTCGCCAACGTTGGAGGTCTTTAAATACTGCCGCCAGTGCAGGCTGTCGCTCTCATTGGCCGCTTCCAGAGTCTTTTGCTCCGACTTGCCCTTGGGCGCCTTCAATCCCTTCACCGCCTCGCTCAAAATGCGCCCGTCCATTTTTTGCGGCGGTTGGATGCCGAGAACCCACAAAATCGTCGGGGCGAGGTCAATGTTGCCGGTGGGCAGCGCGTCTTTGAACCCGCGCCGGAAATCCGGCCCCGCCGCTACCAGCGTATTGTGCATGTCAAACGGACTCAGCGAGCCGTGCGCGCCTTTTTTGTTCGTGTCCGCCACGAACAATCCCGGCGCACCAAAGACGTTCGTTCGGGAGTTCCACCGCATGGCTACCAGCACATCCGGCGCGTTCGTCGTGGCCACGCGCACTTGTTCCAGCGGAAAAGTTCCCTCGATAGCGACGTGTGAAAAAATCACGCCTGCAAAATCCGATGCTTGAAAAAATTCCACCAGTTTGCGGATGACCGTTTCGTCATGGCCCACGACATACAACGAAACACTTCCGCCCAGCCCCACCGCCAAGATGTCGCCCGGCTGTGGGTCATTGAATTTTTTCGCCGCCTTGAAACCTGCCTGTTGGAGTAAATCAGCCACGTCCACCGATCGTTCGACCGTCGAGAAACCGTGATCCGACACGACGAAAACGTCGGTTTTGTCGCGGAGTTTTTTATCCGCCAGCGTTTGCAAGACCGTCGCCAGGTCGCGATCCACGCTTTCCAGCGCGCCCAGGGCTTCGGGTGAACCCGGCGCATTGTTGTGTTGCGTGTAATCCGGGTCGCTCATCCACAGCACGGAGAATTTCGGCACGCCATTTTTCCACAGCCCGCCCGTCAGCGCCTTCGTCGTCCAAGCATCTTGCGCCACGTTCGGAAAATTGATTTTGGCCGGAAACGGCTGGCCGTCATTCGCGTCCACCAGCGTCGTCATCGCCGCCGCCGGCAAAATGTCGCCTTTGAAAAAATCCACGGATGCCTTGGCGCTGGCCGAGGTGCGTTCTTCGGCGCGGTCGAGCAACCGCGTCACGGATTTGGTGCCCGTGATGGCCGTGGGAAAACCCGCGCCTTGGATGATTTCCGCCAGTGTCGGCACCGCGATGAAATGGCCGCCGGAAATCAAATCGCCCTGCCGCATGGCGTCTTCGTCTTCCATGGCGATGGACTTCGTTTTATCAATCTGCGGCCGGTATTCCCGGTTGGCCATGATGCCCGAATGTTCGGGATGCTCGCCCGTGTTGAGCGCCGTGCCGTTCACTTCCGTCGTGCTGATATACACCGGATGATGGTTCTGAAAAAAAGTTCCGTCCTGCGCCAGTTGATACAGCGTCGGCGTGTGTTCACGGCTGATGAAATCCGGGCGCATCCCATCCCACACCACCACCACCACATGCTCGGCCTTGCCCTTGTCTGCCGCCTGCCCGGCGAGCGGCAGCAGCAGCGCGCCCGCGAGGGCGGCGAATATGATTCGCCTGCCAGAAAGTTCAATTGCCGCGCTAAACTTAAACCATGTTGATTTTTTCATGCTCGTAAAATAACTACCTTCTGGTCGTTGAATGTTAAATTTCAGTTAAAATTTTTCCCAGCCTGCCACGTTCGTTAGCTGGTCAGGTCTTCGGACGAAGTTTCAATACCATCACCGCCCCTATCGCGAATAGCACCGCGCTGTAACCGAATGCCACGCTCGTTCCAAACGCCGTCCACAGCGTCCCCACGATGATGCTCGATAGAAAATCACCAATTCCGTTGACCGTCGCCAGCGTGCCGAACGCCATGCCGTGATGTTCCTCGCCCACGAGTTCGGCACAAAACGAATCCTCCAGCGTTTCCTCCATCGCCACATACACACCGCCCAGGATGAAGATGCCGGCGAGCGTCCAGACCGTCAGCGGGAGGAAAATGATCACGAGCGCCATCACCGCAGCGAGTGCGTAGCCACTTGCCAGCACCCGGTTTTTGGGGAAACGATCCGCCAGCCAGCCGGCCACGAACGCGAAGCCCGCATAGAATACGTTGTGCAGCACATAGAGTCCCACCGCGATGCTCGCCGCTTTCGTCGCGCCCAATTCCGGCGTGAGTTTCTGCGCCGCCAGCAATATCAGCAGCGTGTGGGCGAAGTCGCCCGCACCAAACAAGCCGACGGCGACGAGAAACTTGCGGAAGGATGGCGGCAGCATCCGCAGCCGTTCGCCGAATGAAACGTGCGGCACGGGCTTGCGTTCCTTCTCCTTCACCGCAAACGCGATCAGCCCCACCGCGATCAGACTCGGAATCAGCGTGACCGCAAATAGCGTTGGATAGTGATGATGAAACACGCCGAGCAGGAAGAACGCCGTGGCCGGGCCGACAATTGCGCCCAGCGTATCCATCATCCGCTCGAAGCCGAACGCGCGGCCGTAGGTTTCCTTTGTCACCGAACCCGCCAGCAGCGCCTTCCGCACCGGTGTCCGCACGCCGCGCCCCAGCCACGCAAACGCCCTTGCCAGCAAGACGTGCCACGCCGCCGTCGCCAATCCAAAGGAGGCCGTGCCCAGCGCCGTCACCAGATACCCGATGACCGCCACCGGCTTGCGCCGTTGCAGTTTGTCGGTGTAATAGCCGCTCGCCATTTTGGCGAAACTCGATAACCCGTCGGAAACGCCTTCGATCAATCCCACCCAAAACGCCGCCACGCCCATCGTCGCGAGAAATGCGGGCATGACCGTCGTCGCCATCTCATGCGACCAGTCGCTGAACAGCGACGCCAGCCCGATCCCCAGCACCGTGCGGTTGAGCCAGCGCTTGTTCGCCGGTGCGGGAGTATGTTCAGTTGTATTTTTTGTCATGGTTCTTCTTTGTCAAACCGGCGGACTCCTGGTTCGCCGGGAAAATTTCATGGATGCGGCGATCCAAATCCAGCAACTTTAGCGCGTGCGGATTGCTCAAGTCATAGCGACCAGTCGCCAGTTCCTCCAACAATTCGCGCAACACCAGCGGACTGCCGTTCGAGCGACGTTGCAGCCATTCGACGATATTCAACGCTTCGCCCGGTATCTGCCCTGCGGCGACAGCGGCGGCGACCAGTTCGCGCGTCTCTGCCGGATGAAACGGATGCAACTCCACGCGTTCGAAATGTCCCAGCCGCGGCCAAACATGGCCGATGTCCCACGAATGTTCTGACCGCGTGACCATCCACACCGCCGCGCGCTCCATGACACATTCCAGAAAGGAACTCAGCCGGGGCGTCGTCCAGCCCACGCCGTCGAACACAACGGTTCGTTGCTTCCCGGCCAGCGCCCGCAACACGCGATTCTTGCGCGGAATCAAATGCTGTTTCCCAGCCTCCAGCCCAAGCTGATTTTCCAACGCGCCGACCAGTTCCGAGAGCCGGACGGATTGCGGACAAACCAGCAGCGGCAGCCGGCGGGCGGCCTGATGGATCAACGCCGTTTTCCCCACGCCCGCCGGGCCAAGGATGAGCGCGTGCTGACGCGCCGCGTGCAGCCGTTCCAGCCGCGCCACTTCCTTTCTCCGCCCGACGAACGGGAGCGCGAGCGAGTGAGGATTGATTGAACTGGTTGTTTGCATGGCTCGCTACCGTGACATAATAAGTCGGTTCGGTAGGAGTCATCAGCCTGAAGGCGGTTCGCCACAAAGCGGGCGGGCAAACTCCATTGCCTGAATTATTCTACCACGACCGCAACCAGCGCCGCAAACTTTGCCTTCGGTCTCATCGAGTGCCCAAGATTGCCCCGCTAAATCCAGCGTTATCCGCTCAATGCGGATGAAGATGATGCAAAATATGTGGTCGCTCCAAACCGTGCGCGAGCATCAGCTTTTCGTCGGAAAGTAGTTCCACCGTGCGCCCGTCGGCGATGATTTGTCCGTGATCCAGAATGATGGTCCGCGCGCACAGTTCAACCGCCAGTTCCAAATCATGCGTGGCAATCAGTTTGGTTGCCGGCAGCGTCCGCAGCATGGCCTTGAACTCGCGCCGACCACGCGGGTCGAGGTCGCTCGTCGGCTCGTCCAGCACCAGCACCGCTGGCTCGCATGCCATCACGCCCGCGAGACAGGCACGGCGTTTCTCGCCGTGGCTCAAATGATGTGTTTGCCGGCCCTCAAATCCGGCCAGCCCGACTTGCGCCAGGGATTTTTTCACTCGGGCCGCTATCTCGGTTTCGGCCAAGCCGAGTTGCTGCGGACCAAACGCCACGTCTTCCGCCACCGTCGGACAAAACAACTGGTCGTCCGGGTCTTGAAACACCAACCCGACCTGTCGCCGGATTTGCTCCAGATTTTTGGCCGCGACCGGCTCGCCATAAATTTTCACCGCGCCATCACCGGAGAGTTTTTCCGGTAACAAGCCATTCAAATGCAGCAGCAGGGTGGATTTGCCGGAACCGTTTGGGCCAAGCAGCGCGATGCACTCGCCGGGCAGCACGCGGAAACTAATGCCGCGCAGCGCTTCCGTGCCATCGCGGTAGCGGTATTTCAGATCGGTGATTTCAATGGCGTTCATGTCATTTCCAGCCGCGCGCGCACATGGCGTTGTAAATCCGTTCTGCCCGTTCCGATGCCCGCACAAAGAGTTGCCCCACCACCGACGCCAGCGCCAGCCATTGCCAGCGCCGTCCGCGCGTGAACGTCCGGCTGGCGCGGGCCCGGCGCATCCGCTCCGCCTCGTCGGCCAGCACAAATAGATACCGGTGCATCAGCGTCAGCGTGGTGACGAAGATCCACGGCACCCACAGCCGTTGCAGCACCCGCAATAATTCCGTGAACGGCGTGGTGTTTGAGAGCAGCAGGGTCGTGAGCAGACACAGATTCGCCTTGAGCATCACCACCGCAAAAATCTTGCCGCCGCCCGGCTGAAACCACATCAGGCCCGCCACACCCAGCACCAGCGGTTCCAGCAGCAGCAGCCGTTTCACCAGATGCCAGAGCGGAATCTGGCTGACCGCCAGCAGTCCGGCGATCACGGCTCCCACGATCAGCAATCCGGTCACGGCCGAGCGCGGCAACAGGACGATTGTCAGCACCAGGATCAACGCCCCGGCCAGCTTGCCGCCCGCCGGCCAGCGTTCCAGCGGGCTATGTTTGTGTCCGTCGCCGTGGTCGTGGGGATGTAGATGATGTCCGCCCATGCTGGGTGGCGCTGCTTCGGGAATGCCGTTCAGCGCGTTATTATCATTTTAGTTGACCGTAACACCTAATTTATTACTATGCGTTTAGTTCGTAATACTTTAAGCAAATGCGTTGACTGAGCAAGATTATATGCACATCCCCGACGGTTTCCTCGATGCCAAAACCCTCGCCCTCACCGGCGCGCTGTCCGCCGGCGGGCTCGCCGTCGCCGCCCGCCAAGTCAACCGCACCTTGCCGCGCAATAAGATTCCGCTAATGGGTTTGGGCGCGGCGTTCGTTTTCGCGGCGCAGATGCTCAATTTCCCCGTGGCCGGCGGCACCTCCGGCCATTTGCTTGGCGGCGTGCTGGCGGCCGTGCTGTTGGGACCCGGCGCGGCGGCCATCGTGATTGCCTGTGTCCTGCTTGTGCAGGCGCTGCTGTTCAGCGATGGCGGCGTGCTGGCGCTCGGGGCGAACATTTTCAACATGGCCTTCATCGGTGCCATGGTTGGCTACACCATTTATCGTGCGGTGTTCCGGTTTCTGCCCGGACTGCGCGGCCGCATCGCCGCCGTGTTTTTCGCCGCGTGGTGTTCCACCGTGCTGGCGTCATTGACTTGTGCGGGTGAACTGGCCTTGTCCGGCACGCTCGCACCCGCCGTCGTGTTCCCCGCCATGCTCGGCACTCACGCGCTCATCGGCATCGGCGAGGGGTTGATCACGTCGCTGGTCATTCTCACCATTGCGCGAACCAGACCAGATTTGCTTGAAGCCGAAAATGCCACCACTGGTGGTAGCGGCACCGGCTGGGAATTTCTGGCGTTCGGCCTCGTCATCGCGCTGGGGCTGGCCATCTTCGTTTCTCCCTACGCCTGCGCCTGGCCGGACGGACTGGACAAGGTTGCCCGGCAATTCGGCTTTGAAGGCCGCGCCGCCACGCTCATCAAGACGTGGATTCCCGATTACAAAATGCCCGGCATCAGTTCGGAAGCCATCGCCACGGCGGTGGCGGGCGCGGTCGGCACGCTGGTTATGTTCGGCCTGGCTCTGGTGGCCGGGCGGATATTGGTGCGGAATGAAAAGGACGCTCCATATAAGTGAATTTCAAACACCTATTTATGAACGCATATACGCATCTAAAACCCACCGGCCAAGCAATTGCTTCAAATACTCCAAAACTGATTTTTCAATCAGTTGCAAAAGCCACCCGTTCTATATTTCTAGGGGTTGCCATCACTGCGTTGATAACTATAGGAGGTGCCCGGGCGGAATCGTTTTCCAACCTTGAAGCTGTGGATGCCAACGGTGTCAGCACTTGGGATGGAAGTTTTCCCATTACGCTGGTGGGCGTGCTGTTGACCGATCCCGACGAGATGCTTAATTCCACACCAAATTTTCTCCCGTGGAACAGCGGCGCAAACGCTTTCAACCTTGGTGGCCAGTGGCAAGTATTTGTGCAAGCACTTGGCGGCAGTGACCGGGGCGGCGTCGAATGTTGGATGGGGCAGAACTATGGTAATCTGCCATGGAAACCGCACGACGGCAGCGCCAGCTACGACAATCCGGTCTGGGCTTCCGAAGTGGAGCGTGTGAGTCATGACCCGGCAACCGGCCGTGCTTTTCACAGAGGCGACTTGGTGATGATCACGGCGAATGGCTCGCTCTTTTACGGCGGGATGCAAAACATCAACGAGGAACACAGCACTGATCCGGCTGTGGATTTCTCCATTTCTCTGGTGTCATCCAATTTTGGACTGCCCGCGCCACAGGTAATTTCGTTATCGTCAGTCATTGGCACAAATTTGAGTGCGACGGGGCATTACGACATTTTTGATCCGACTCGCGCCACCGGCGGCGAACATTATCAAGGACAGCGTGTGCGCATCAACGGCCTGACGCTGGTGAGCAGCACCGGCTGGAACACAAATTCGGACTGGAACTCGCGCCATTGCACGGCGACGGACGGCGACGGACGGCAGTTCCCGCTGATTCATCCTCTCTACGACCTCGGCCCCGCGCCGACAAACCAGTTCGACGCGACCGGTGTTTTCATCCAGGAAACCGGCTCCGGAACCGACGGCACGTTTGGCTATAAATTGTTCGTGCAGGAAATCACGCCGTCGTCCAGCGCGGTGTTGAATCTGGCGAACCAACCGGTCATCACCTGGCCGGCGGCGCTGGCGAATTATCAGGTGCAAAGCAGCGATTCTTTGACCAGCCCGAACTGGACGGCGATCACCAATATGCCGGCATTGATGAATGGTCAGAACACCGTGGTGCTGACACCCGGCGGCGCACAGAAGTTTTTCCGCCTACAACGCGTGCAATGAGCGATGAAAGCCGCCCGGGCATTTTCCTTGATTGAACTGCTGGTGGTCATTGCCATCATCGGTATTCTGTCGGCGTTGCTGCTGCCCGCGCTAGCGCGGGCGAAGGAAAAAACGAAAGTGGCGCGGGTGCGTGTAGAGCTGAACGGCATCGGGCTGGCGCTGGAAATGTATTCGATGGATTACGGGGCCAAACTTCCGCCGGTGCGTGTAAACTGCAACAGCAGCCTCATGCAGCACTGGTGTGAACTGCCGGTGGAACTGGCGAACGAGCATTATCTGCCACACAGCACGCAGGGCGGCCTGGAGGCCGACATGGAAGATTTGTTTAATCCCGGCCACACTTACAAATACGCCACGCCCGGCCCGCAACTACTGAATGGGGTGCCCGCTGGAGATTATTCCCTATGGGTTCCGACCAACACGCCGGACATGAGCGGCGGCGGAAAATATTTTGCGGATGCCAAAAACAGTCCGGTGCGCTGGGTGATTTGGAGCCTCGGCCCACAGCCGGACAGCGCCCGCAGCCAGAACGCCTACGCGCCGCTGACGAGCGACAGTTGGTATCGCCGCACTGGTGAAGGCGGCGTCCTCGTTCGTTTTGCCGACCGCAATGGAACGCAATTTAACAACCAGTAAACCCCTTGATAATTCTATGAAAACAAAATCCCTCATCGTTGGCCTCCTACCAGTTATTGCCATCCTGACCGCTGCCAGACTTTTCGCGCATGACGAAACAAATGCGGTGACCCGCTCCACGCCAGGAGCAAACCTGTGGAACCAGTCGGTTGAATCCACCAACTGGATGTATGAGTTGAAACAGGTTCACGGTCACGTCGGCCCGTGGAACGTCCTCGGCTGGCGCATGGGCAAGGCGGCGCTGCGCGAATTGGGCGGCACCTGGGGGCAGCATGAACTGGACATCATTTGCTACATCCCGCTGAAGACGCCCTATTCCTGCCTTGCGGACGGACTGATCGTCGGCACGGGCAACAGCGTGGGCCGGCTGGACATCCGGCTCGGCGAAGTCATGACGATGTCCGACATCCATGTGAGCGTTCAGCGCAAGGACGGCACCGGGCCGGTTTTGCTGTTCAAGCCGGATCAGAAATATCTGGAAAACATTCGTCACCAGCCCGACGACCAACTGGCGGCGCTTTCCACCGAATGCGGACGACTTTCCGAAAACAAACTTTTCACCATCGAACGACTGCCGGCATCCGATGCTGGAAAATAACCGGAACAAAATTCATAATTCTGCGGCGCGGACGGGTTGACGCGGCAACCGTCTTTGTTATCGTCTGACTGTTGCATGAAAAAAGATATCGCCACGCGTTTCAGCGTTTCCCTGCCACCTGCGTTGCTTGAACAGCTCGACGAGATGACCGGCGAAAAAGGCTATGACAACCGCTCGCTCGCCATTGCTGACATGATTCGTGCGCAACTCGTCGAACACCGCCAGCGCAATGATTCCGGCGAGATCGCGGGCACCATCACGCTCGTCTATGACCATCACAAGCCGCATTTGCAGGCGAGCCTTACCGACATCCAGCACGACCACCACGACGCGATTCTCTCCACCGTCCACGTCCATCTGGATCATCACAACTGCCTGGAGGTTTTGATTGTGCGTGGCAAGGCCAGCGTCATCCGCAAGATTGCCGACGAACTCATCGCCGCCAAGGGCGTGAAACACGGCAAACTTACCGTGACCACCACAGGCAAAGACCTGCCTGGTTGAATTAATCCTATCCTTCGGGTGTTTGCTCTGGTGTCACGGCTTTCACGCCTTAAACTCCGCCCCGGCGTAGCGCGCTTTCTTGCCCAGCTCGCGTTCGATGGCCAGCAGCCGGTTGTATTTGGCGATGCGTTCCGAGCGGCACAGCGAACCTGTCTTGATCTGGCCCGCGTTCGTGCCCACCGCGAAGTCCGCAATGAAGGCGTCTTCCGTTTCACCGGAACGATGCGAAATCACCACGCCATAATTCGCCTTCTGCGCCATCGCCACGGTTTCCAGCGTTTCGCTCACCGTGCCGATTTGGTTCAGCTTGATCAGAATCGCGTTGGCAATCCCGTCGCGGATGCCTTCGGCGAAAATCTTCGGATTGGTGACGAAGTTGTCATCGCCAACCAATTGCATTTTCTTGCCGAGCGTCTGGGTAATGGTTTTCCAGCCGGCGCGGTCTTCCTCGCCCATGCCGTCTTCCAGCGAAACGATGGGATATTTCTTCACCCACTCGCCGTAGAGCATCACCATTTCTGCCGGCGTCTTGCGCGACTGATCGGATTTTTTGAAAACATAATTTCCATTGTCATAAAACTCGCTCGCCGCCGGGTCGAGCGCGATGGCGATGTCCTTGCCGGGCTTGTAGCCCGCCGCCTTGATGGCTTCCACAATCACTTCCACCGCTTCGTCATTCGTCTTGAGATTCGGCGCAAAACCGCCTTCGTCGCCCACGGCGGTGACGAGGCCGCGCTTCTGCAAAATCTTTTTCAGCGCATGGAACGTCTCCGCGCCGTAGCGCAGGGCTTCCGCAAACGTCGGTGCGCCGATGGGAAACAGCATGAACTCCTGAAAGTCCACGTTGTTGGTCGAGTGCGCGCCGCCATTGACCACGTTCATCATCGGCGTGGGCAAAACGAACGCTCCTTTGGACCCATGCAATTTGCGGATGTAGGCGTAAAGCGGCAGGTTGGCATCCAGTGCCGCCGCGCGACAAACCGCCATCGAAACGCCCAGCAGTGCATTCGCGCCCAGCTTGGATTTGGTTTCCGTGCCATCGAGCTTTATCAGCAACGCGTCAATTTCCTTCTGCGCGTGCGGCGATTTGCCTTTCAGTTTCGGCGCGATGATTTTGTTCACGTTCGCCACGGCCTTGAGCACGCCCTTACCGCCGTAGCGCTTGGCGTCGCCGTCGCGCAGTTCCACCGCTTCACGGATGCCGGTGGAGGCACCGCTCGGCACGCAGGCCGTCGCCGTGATGCCATTGTTGAGCGCAACGCTGACCATGACGGTCGGGTTGCCGCGCGAGTCGAGGATTTCTTGCGCCGTGATGGTTTGTATATTTGTCATAATGTTGATTTGTTCAATATTTCGGTTTTGGAATTTATTATTTAACAATCAGCACACTGCAATGCGCGTGGTCGGCGATGCGGTCGGCAGTGTCGCCCAGCAAACGGCCCCACAAACCGGAATGGTCGCTGTGGCCCACCACAATCAGGTCGTAACCTCCATCGTTGGCCATGTTCACGATGACTTTGGCGGCGTGGCCGGCGCGGCTTTCACAGCCGATCTCGATGCCGTGGCTCTTGGCCGCTTCCGCCACTTCCCGCTGGCGTTCCTCGAAATAGTCGGCGGCAGCTTCGGTTTCGCCTTCGGATTCGCCAGGCAGATCCGCATGTCTTGGCAAAGGCTGCCGCACCCAGACCGCCGTCAGTTGGGCCTGATTGTTTTTGGCGGCGATGGCGGCGCGTTCGAGCGCCAGTTTCCCGCCTTTCGAGCCATCATAACCGACTAGGATTTTCGTGAACATAATGACCTCACTTTCCAGTTTGCGCCGGTTGGCGCGGTTGCTTGCCGTTGATTTTTTCCGCGTAAGTCTTGCCCCAGGCCACCATCGTTTCAATGGGCGGCTGGAAAAATTTCTGCGCGATGAGCGTCGGCACGAACGCGCTTAATATCACCACCGTCACCAGCACCGTGTATTGCGACTGGTCAATGATGTGGTTTTGCAGGCCGAACAGCGCGGAGATCGTGCCGAATGTCAGGCCCGTCGCCATCAGCAGAGTCGTGTAATGCGCCTCGCGGTTGCCCATGTAAAACAGTTTGGTCGTCGGCCACACGCCGATGTATTTCGTGACAATTTTCAGCGCCAGCAGCAGCGCAATCACCCCGAGCGCGCCCCAGATCGCCGGCAGCGAGACAAACAGCCCGGCCTTGATGAAATAAAACGGGGTAAAGATCGTGAACGCGATGCTCCGCATCCGGTGCATCAGCGTCTTGTCCCGCAGGAATACGCCCGCCACCACCAACCCGACCAGATACGCCGGCAGCACCGCTTCGCTCTTGGCCGTAGACGCCAGCCCGCCGAGGAAGAACAGCACGAGGAAAATGAATTTCACTTCCGGCTCGCTCACGCGCGTAGCGCCGAGTTTGGTGATAATGAACTGCGTCCAGATCGGCATGAACCAGAGCATCACCGCCGTGACGACAATGAAAATCACCAGCCACCAGTTGAAGTCGGCAAAGAGTGTGCCGAGCGCCAGCACCGTTCCGAAATCCGTAATGAAGCAAGCGGCGAGAATCGTTTTGCCCATCGGTGTCTGGCCCAGCCCGCCTTCGATCATCACGGCATAGACCACGGCCACGGATGTCGTCGAGAGTGCAATGCCCGCGATTTGGGCCTGATGCAGCGGCCAGCCGAGGACGAATTGTGCAAACAGCCAGACACAAACAAACGGCAGCAGAAATGACACCAGCCCAATTGTCATGCTCGCGCGCAGATTGGCGCGCAGCGAAGCCGGGTCAATTTCCGCCCCCGCCAGAAACGTCAACACGCCGCTGCCCAGCATCGCCAGAAAATTGATCCAGTCCGTCGTTTGCAGAATATGCTGCCCGCCGTGGAAGTGGATGTTGCCGACGATGACCCCGACCACAATTTCGATCAGCGCCACCGATATGCCCAGGCGGATGGAAATCAAGCTGGCGATAAACGCCAGCCCCATCCAGATCGCGGCAACATACCAGATGTTATCCGTCATACGCTTTAATCAGCTTTGGGCGGGAGGAATTTCCCCGGCGCGATAGTCAATCACCCGCGCTTTTTCCAGCGTCACCAAACCACCCTTCATCATTTCATCCAGCACGGGCAGGAACGTGTTGATTTTTTCCTCGCTGTCCACGATTTCAATGACCAGCGGCAAGTCCATCGAGAGCCGGAGAATTTTTGCCGTGTGCATCCGGCTGGATTTGCCGAAGCCCATCGGCCCGCGCAGCACCGTCGCGCCCGCGAAGTGCATTTCCCGCGCCCTGAGCACCAGCGCCTCGTAAAGCGGCTGGTGATGCCAGCGGTCGCTTTCGCCGATGAAGATTCGCAGTAGCACCGCGTCATGGGGAATTTGCATAGTTAGACTCCAGAGGTTGAGTTCATAAAGTTTGCGAGCGTGTGCCCCAACCATACACCCGCCAGGCACAAAATAACCGAAAGAAAAATATTGGTCCCCGCCCGCAGCCATTCGCCGTCGTTGACCAGGTTCAGCGTTTGCAGGCTGAACGAGGAAAACGTCGTGTAGCCGCCGCAGATACCAATCATGAAAAATGTCCGCATGGCTGCCGGCGCAAAAAAGCGTCCGTCGGTGCTGGTGCTGGCGTTGAAGAAGCCGATGATGAAAGAGCCGGTCACGTTGACGAACAGTGTGCCGAGCGGAAAGGTGGCGCCGAGTTTGGTGGCCGCCAGCAGGCCCGAAAGCCAGAAGCGCAGGATGCCGCCGATTGCACTACCGAGACCAACCCAGAGATATAAGAGCATAAAAAAATCCTACCGTTATCCGCTCATTTGCGGATTGTCGGTAGGAGTTATCAGCGCTGAAATCGTCAGGCGGTTCACCCTTAAGCGGGTTGGCAAACTCCATTGCCACAAACACCTTGCCCGCAAACGCACCGGACGGCAATCCTAAATTTGCCGCTCGCTCGCCGTCAAGCCGTCGTTGCCGTCCGGGCAAATCAATAAATTCCGGGAATAAACCGCCGCACGCGTCGCTCATACCTCGCGTAATCCGGGAATTGCTGCCGCAGCCAACGCTCTTCGTGCCGGGCTTTGGCATCAAAGAAAATCCCCAGCCCCACGGAAGCGACCAAGGCCGGCCAGCTTTGAAAGAGGAGCGCCGACCCGACGGCGGCACAAAAAACGGAAGTGTAAAGCGGATGCCGGATGTGGGCGTAAATGCCGTGTTGGACCAGTTCTGTCTTGGCCGACGGCTTGGGAAACGGCGTCAGGTTTCGCCCCAACGCCAGCAATCCAGCGAGGCTGCAAAGCGTGGCCGCCACGATCAAGACCAGACCACCAATGAAAATAGGCAGCGGCTTCAGCGCCGCGTGACCGGCGATGTCCAGGATGGCGATGGCCAACAGCAGCAGGAATTGCCCCACCACCCACCAACCACCGCGTTGGACAAAGCTGTTACTCATGGCGGCGGGCGAGGATTTGCACCACCGCACCGCGACCCGTATGCCCGTTGCCTTCGATGACCTCGCGCTCAATCTCGCGCTCCACGAGAAATTCCAATCCCACAAGTTCATCCCGCAGGCCGGCCAGCGTCATGAGCAGTTCTGGGGATTTTGGCCCACCGGTGTCGAACGCCAATTGCGCCGGGGTATAGGCTTCGAGAATAAACACACCGCCCGGCCGCAGACCCCGCACCGCTTGCGCATGGACTTGGCACCGAATCGCAGGCGGCAAATGGGCAAACGTGGCGACTATTCCAGACCAAGCACTCGGCTGTATAATGAAGTTTCCCAAGTCCGCCAGCACCGTCTCAATTTCCACGCCACGAGTAGCCGCGAGCCGCCGGGCTTTGGCCAAACCGGCTTCGGATTGATCCACCGCTGTCACCCGATGACCAAGGGTTGCAAGGTGAACGGCGTTGCGTCCTTCGCCTTCCGCGAGACAAAGCACCGGTCCGGCGGGAATCTGTGATGCCACTTCTGCCACGAAAACGTTCGGTGTTTCACCGTAAATAAAATGCGGCGCGGCGAAGCGGTTGTTCCAAAAGGCGGCGTCCATGGATTCAAGAATAATTCATCAATGGTGATCAGGTGCGTTCGACATATCCTATACTGTGCCGACGCCGAATGAAAAGTTACAAGCCAGTTGCGGTTTTTGTTAGCCGAACGGCCTGATTGCTCTCTCCCACAGTTGAGCTTTCACTGACGCGGGTTCAGGCTTATGCTTCACTGCCATGAATGAGACGATAGATTCTCCGACTGATCCGCGCATCTATATGGCTGCCGAACGCACCTTCCTGGCTTGGATCAGAACCGGCATCGCTTTCATGGGATTCGGATTTGTGGTTGCCCGCTTCGGCCTGTTTTTGCGTGAAATTGCGCATAGCAACAATATGACTGTTCCCCAGCATGGCAGCGGCCTTTCCCTCCCTGTTGGCATTTCCCTTATCGTGGCGGGTATAATGGTCAACCTGATTGCCGCCATCCGGCATCATCGTTACACCAAAGCGCTTGACCGAGGCGAATTCAGGCAGGCATACGGGGTCGCATTCACCTTTTTAGTAGCCGGTTTTCTGGCCATCATCGGACTCGCCGTGGCGATTTATCTGGCAGTTTTGCTTTGACTCCAATCAATCAATAACTCATCCGATCCAACTTCACCTTGCCTCGGAAAATCCAGTAGATGCAAACCGTATAGGCGATTACCACCGGCACGCCGATGCACGCGATGACGAGCATGATGCCGAGCGTTTTCGGTGACGAGGCGGCGTTGTAAATCGTCAGGCTGTTTTCGGGATGCGGCAGGCTGTAAATCATGTTCGGAAAAATGTTCAGCGCGAACAGCGCCATCAGCGTGATAATCGTGGCGCACGAGGAGAGAAACGCTTTGCCGTCGTTGCCATGATGAAATTCGCGCGGGATGTTGGCGATGGCCAGCATGTTTACCAGTGCCACGCTGAACAGCCACGGATTTTCGCGCACCCGTGCCGCCATGTGCGGCACATACAGCAGTGTCGCCATCGTCAGCGTCACGGCGCAGATCACGAAGAAGATGATGCAACGCATCGCCCAGACGCGCAGTTTGTCGTGCAATTCGCCTTCCGTTTTCATCACGCCGTAAATCGCACCGTGCATCATGAACAGCGCCACCGTCGTCACGCCGACGAGCAGCGGATATGGCGTCAGCAGACCAAGAAAAGTCCCGGCAAATTCGCCGTTGGCATCCACCGGCACGCCCCACGCGATGTTGCCGAGCGCCGTGCCGATGAGCAGTGACGATACGATGCTGCCGATGGAAAAACTCACGTCCCACATCCGCCGCCACCAGCGTTCCGGGCGCTTGCTGCGGAATTCAATCGCCACCGCGCGGAAAATCAGCGCCACGAGCAGCAACACCAACGCGAGATAAAAACCGGAAAACGCCGTGGCATAGACGTTCGGAAACGCGGCGAACAGCGCGCCGCCGCCGGTGACGAGCCAGACTTCGTTTCCGTCCCAGACCGGGCCGATGGAATTAAGCATGACGCGGCGTTCTTCATCCTTGTTCGTGAACAGGTGCAGCGCGCCGATGCCGAGGTCGAAGCCGTCCAGCACGGCGTAGCCGGTCAACAGAACGCCGACGAGGATGAACCAGATGGTATTGAGATCGAGGTGCATGGCAGATTCAGTTTTTGGTGGGCAGCGCGAGTTTGCCGGACGGAACCAGATCCGCGTCATCCGGGCCGTGCTGGATTTTGTCGTTGAGCAGATAAATGAAAACGGCGAACAACAGGAAATAAATCAGCGTGAACAAAATCAGCGACGACAAAACGACATTTGCTTTCACGACGGCGGAAAGTCCTTCCGGCGTCCGCATCACGCCATAGACAATCCACGGTTGCCGTCCGACTTCGGCGGCGAACCAGCCGAGTTGGTTGGCCAGTTGCGGGCCGAGCACGGAGAAAACCATCAGCCACAGCAGCCAGCGGCGTTCGTGCAGCGTGCCTTTTTTGAAATATAAAAAGCCCAGCGCCGCGATGCCGATGAGCGCAAAACCGATGCCGACCATGCCATGAAAAAACAGGAACGACGCCGTGACTGGCGGACGGTCTTCCGGCTTGAATTCGTTCAGCCCAATAACCGGCGTGTGAAAATCATTGTGCGTGAGAAAACTCAACATTCCCGGCGCGGCAAGACCGACCACCTTTTCATTTTTCTCATCCACAAAACCCGCCAGCACCAGCGGCGCGTTGGAAGTGGTTTGGTAAAGCCCCTCAAACGCCGCGAGTTTGGCCGGCTGATTTTTTTCCAATCCTTGCGCGCTCTTGTGGCCGGTGACGGCTTGCAACAACGACGCAACGAGCGCCACCGTCAGGCCGACTTTCAGCGACTTGCGCGCAAATTCGATATGTTTTCCTTTCAGCAGATACCAGGCACTGACGCTCACCACGAGAAAGGCACCCGTGCACCACGCGGCGGTGAGTGTGTGAAACAAACGATCCATCGAAGACGGATTGAAAACGAGTTGCCAGAAATCGGTGATTTCCGCGCGGGCGTGCATCCCTTCGCCGACGATGTGATAACCGGCGGGCGTCTGCATCCAGGAATTCGCCACGATGATCCACACTGCGCTGAAATGCGCGCCGAGACAGACCATGCACGTTGAGAAAAAATGCCATTTGCGGCTGACTTTGTCCCAGCCGAACAGCAGCACTGCGAGAAAACCGGATTCGAGGAAAAACGCAAAAATGCCTTCCGCCGCCAGCGCGCTACCGAACACGTCGCCGACAAAACGCGAATACGACGCCCAGTTCGTGCCGAACTCGAATTCCATCACGATGCCCGTCGCCACGCCGATGGCGAACGTCAGCGCGAACACCTTTGTCCAGAACCGCGCCATCTGGTGATAGAGCGTGTTGCCGGTCTTGAGCCACGCGCCTTCCATGAGCACCAGCATGAGGCCCAGACCGATACTCAACGGCGGGTAGATATAATGAAACGCGACTGTTGCGCCGAACTGAATCCGTGAAAGGGTTAAGACATCCATAAACAATAGGTTAAAGTTCTACTAAATTGGCGCACTGCCAACCGCTAATTGCTCCGCCGGCAAAAGTATTGGTTTTGCTGAATCTCATAAGAAGCTGGCAGTTTTTTATGCGCATGAAATTCACGTTGTGAGTTTCAAAAAGAGAATGGCCAGCAGCGACGCAACGCTGACAAACAGCCAGAGCGTCAGCCCCGTCATCACTGTCCGCCAGCCCACCGCCCGCAAGGCGCGGACGGACAGCGAAGTGCCGATCAGGAACAGCACCAGAATCATGCCCCGCCGTGCGATTTCCGAAAGTTGCGGCGACCAAGTCGAAATGACCGGCACAGTGCTCCGCAACAGCGAGGCCAGCAGAAAAAATCCGATGAACCACGGCACGGCAATTTTGAATTTTTTGCCGGTCGTTGTGGTTTGCCCGTCCGCGCCCGCCGGTTTCCGCCGGGCAATGCCGAAGGCAATGGCCAGCGTCAGCGGCACGATCCACAGCGTGCGCGACAACTTGACCGCCGTGGCGGTCGCCAACGCATCCGGCCCGTAGCTCATGCCCGCTCCGACCACCGAGGAAATATCGTGAATCGCCACGCCCGCCCACAGCCCAAATTGCGCCTGGCTCAAATGCAGCAGATGGCCTGTGAGCGGGAAAATGTATAGCGCGACGGCGTTCAACAGGAAAATCGTGCCGATGGACACAGCGATTTCCGCCTCCGAAGCCGCGATTACCGAACTCACGGCCGCAATGGCCGAGCCGCCACAGATGGCCGTGCCGACGGAAATTAGCGTGCTCGTTTTCTGGTCCAGCGCCAACTTGCGTCCCAGCCAGTAACCCAGCAGCAAGGTCGCTCCGATGGTGACGCCGGCGAACACCGACCCGTTGAGGCCCAAACGCAGCACCACCGGTAAATCCATGCCGAAGCCCAGCAGCACCACGCAAATTTGCAACATCCATTTGGTGACGTTGTGATTCCAATGGGCAAAGGGATGCCCGATCAAAAGCGCGAACAGGATGCCCGCCACCAGCGCCGTTGGCGGTGACGCCCAGAGAACCAGTCCGACAATCACGATGACCAGCGCGGCGATTTTTGCACGATGTCCTGGCAGGGTTGCGAGTTCAGGTCGTTGGCGCGAAGTGGTCATCGTCCGGTGGCGGCGGGTTGAGCGTTGGTTTGCAATAGCGAATCCAGCCGCAGAATCAAATCCTCCTTCGCAACCAAACCGACGGACGTTCCCGCCGTTTTTCCGTGCTGGAGAAACACCAGCTTCGGGATGCCTTCCACTTGAAATTTCTGGGCCAGCTTCGGCGATTCATCCACGTTGACTTTGACGAACTTGATTTTGCCCGCGTATTGATCTGCCAGGCTGTCCATCGTCGGCACCAGTTGGCGGCACGGTCCGCACCACGTCGCGTAAAAGTCCATGACCACTGGCACCGCCGATTGCGTCACTTCCGTGTCGAACTCTGTTTCGGTGATGTGCTTGACGTTGGCGGTGGATTGATTCATCGCCGTGGAATTCCCCGCGCCGCCGGACGATGAATATAACAACAGTCCCATGACCGCACCGACAAACGCGCCCCGCCGCCAGTTCGCCGTCAACGGGCAGGCACCGGATTTGCAACTGCCGAAATAACCCAACCCGGCACCCACGCCGCCGCCAATCAGGAGGTAAATTAAAAGTGTTGGTGTCATTCTATACCAAGGTTTCTGGAGTGAATCGTTCTTACTTGCGTCGGTCTTGCTCGGTTTGGAGAAGTAGTTCCGTCGCCTGAACGACACAGGTTTCGCACGGATGCACTTTGGCCGCGCGCAGTTCCTTGCAGTAGATCGAGCCGAGCCGCGCGGCGAAATTCTGCTTCATCGCTTCCGCCAGGTTAGGCGCGATCATGCAAGCCGTGTGCAACGCGCCGCAGAGTCCGTCCGGTGCCCGTCCACCGCCAAACGGTTTGAGATCCGCGAGTGCGATGGCAGTGTCGCCGGAAACTTCGCGCCAGGCATACAGCACAGCTTGGGCGCAGTTGAGACGTTCGGGATCTTTCCGAAAAACAGATAGTGCGTGTTTCTTCATGGAATTAGGGCGTAGGCAATTTCGCGGGGCTGCGCGGATCAAAGTGGGCGCGAATGCCGCCGGTGAGCGTGGAAACTTGAAAGCCGTTTTGCGCCAGGATGCGCGCCGCAAAATAGGCGGTTTTCCCAAAGGCGCACACCGTCACCACCGGACGATTGCGATCCAGTTCGCCCAACCGTTGCCGCAGCGCCGTCAGCGGAATGTTGACCGACCGCACCTGCGTCAGCGGATGCGCCTGCACCAGCGGCGCGGGCCGGGTGTCCACCACTTGCACGGACGGATCATCGGGGATGGCATCCACCGGTGTGACCAATCCGTCGCGGGCGTTGCAAGCCGTAAAAGCGGCAAGGTTCACAATGTCTTTGGCGGAACCAAACGGCGGCGCATAGGACAATTCCAACTGGGCGAGATCGTCAATGGTCAGGCCGCCTGCGATGGCGGTGGCCAGGACGTCGAGCCGCTTGTCCACGCCAAGGAAACCGGTGGCTTGCGCGCCAAGCACGCGGCCTGTTTCCGGTTCCCAGAGCAGTTTGAGCAACATCGGTTTTGCGCCCGGATAATAACCGGCGTGATGATTGTCATTGACCGTGACGGTGCGATACGGACGGTTCGCCGCACGCAACCGCTTCTCCGACCAGCCGGTGAGGCCCGCTGCCACGTCGAAGGCGCGCACAATGGCGGTGCCCAGCGCCCCGGTGTAAGGCTTCGTTTGCTCCGGTCGGAAAATATGATCCGCCGCGAGCCGACCCTGACGATTGGCCGGGCCACCGAGCGGCACGGCGACTGAATCGCCCGTCACGAGATCTTTCACTTCGACGGCGTCGCCCGCCGCATAAATGTCCGGGTCGCTGGTCTGCATGAAACCGTTGACGCGAATGTGACCGCGCGGGCCGAGTTCAAGACCGGCAGCGCGAGCCAGCGCGGTATCGGGCCGCACGCCGATGCTCAAGACGACGAGATCAGCGGAAACCGTGCGTCCGGATTTCAGGCGACAAGTCAGCGATGGTTCGCCGGAAAAGCTTTCGATGCCATCACCGAGAATCAATTCGACGCCGCGCCGACGCAATTCATCCGCCATGAGCAGCGTCATGGGTTGATCCAGCGGCGGCAGAATTTGATCAAGCATTTCAACAAGCGCGACCTGCTTGCCGAGATGCACAAACTGCTCGGCCATTTCAAGGCCGATGAAGCCCGCGCCTATCACGGCGACCCGTTGCGCGGTGGCGGCGGCAGCCTTGATGCGGTCCGTGTCTTGAAGCGAACGCAGAGTGAAAATGCGCGGGTCATCAATGCCGGACAACGCGGGACGCAACGGCATGGCACCCGGCGCAAGAATAAGTTGATCGTAGGCCAACCATTCTTCCGTGCCGCTGGCCAGCGAGCGGATTTGCACGCGTTTGCTGGGACGGTCAATGGCCACCGCCTCCGTGCTGGTGCGCACGTCGAGCGCGAGCATCGCCTTGAGCGTCTGCGGGGTTTGCACGGCGAGCGCGTCGCGCTGCTTGATCTCGCCGCCGATGAAATATGGCAGGCCGCAGTTGGCGAACGAGACATCCGGGCCGCGTTCGATGAGAATGATTTCAGCGTTTTCACACAGCCGCCGCGCCCGGGCGGCGGCGCTGGCACCGGCGGCCACGCCGCCCACAATCACAATGCGTTTGGTTTTCATCATTAAATTCGTTCGTCTGCCAAGGTTTGAGCCGCGAGTGGAAAAAAGGTTACAGGTTCAAATAATTAAGAATATTCCGCCGGGGTCAGCCCGCCTTGGCCGCCTCGGTTTCCGAACCTTTGGCGTGCGCAGACGGCTGGGGCGTGTCCGTCATCCAGGCGGCCTGCACCGAAGCCACCACCGCGCGCAGCCGGGCGTTGATCGCGCGGGCGGCTTCGGCCAGCGGCGGGTTTTCGTCCGTGTGGCAAAGGTGTTTCAAATCCGCCGTGGCCAGCGTGCAGGTGCCGTCGCTGTTTTCCCACAGGCAGACGTGGCTGGGCATGAGCAGGCCGATGTCTGGTTCACGGTTCAGGGCCTCGTATTCCCACGATGGCTCCCAGACGCCGAGGATGGTATAGGGACGAATCTGCCGGTTCGCTTTCACCGCCAACTGGGCTTGCAGATCAATTTCGGTGATGACGACGAACCCTTCGTCCTTGAGCGCCTGATGCGTTTCGCGGAGCGCCCGTTCAAAGGGCAGTTTTACGAGCGCAGAGATGCTGAAATGTTCCATAATTTAATTCCTTTCTAATTGGTTTGTTTGGTCTGGTGCGAAGTTCTCGACGCTGGTTTGCAATTTGTGCGCGCGGACGGTCGCGCCCCGCGCCGGTTTCCGCGCGCGTGCGGCGGCGCATAATCCGCCAGCAGACCTTGCAACTGCGGCTTAAACTCACGCGGTGAGATGGACCCGTCAAAAGCCGCAATCGGCACACCGTTGTCGAACAGGATCAAGGCCGGAACCTCGGTGAGGTGGTAACGCCGCGCCAGTTCCGGATGCGCATCCAGATTTGCCTGGCGTATGTTCAACTCACCGGCCAGTTCACCGGCGAGCGTTTCCAAGGCGGGAGCCAGAATGCGACATGAGCCGGACCATGAGGTGTAGAAATGCACCAACACAGGCTGCGCCGCCGTCCGCATTTCCCGCCCAAACTGCGCGCCGGATATTTCGATCACGTTCTTCATAGGCATATCCTCAATGGTATTGGGCCACAACTTGAGAAAAAGTTACAAAACAAGCGTGTGCCCGGCGTCAACCCTTTGGCGGTTTCATTCCGCTGGTTGAGGCAAAGCGCGACTTTGGTGCCGATCCGTTCCGACTCATGGCTGTGCTCGTGGTCCGCGTGACCGAAGCGCGTGATGGCTACGGCGACTGCCAAGCCCGCCAGCAAGGCCAGTGAAAGTTTGAACCGGTCGTGCGAGTGGAATTGCAGTTCCGGCAGCAAGTCGGCACAGGCAATGCACAGAAATGTTCCGGCGCAAAAAGCCAGCGCGTAACCAAGCCAAGCCGGATGTTCGTGTGCCCAGGCTCCCGCGCCAAAGTAAAACAGCAGCGCGCCCAGCGGTGTCACCAGGGCAAACGCCAGATTCACCAGATGCCGTGACTTGCGCGTCGCGCCGCTCGCCGCCATCAGCGTGATGATGGCCAGCGCGCCGAAGGGTTTGTGCAGGATCACCGCCAGCGCCGTGCCCAGACTCAGCGCGCCGCCATGACCGTGAGTGTCCGACGCCACGGCGGCGGCCATCGCCAGGCCGTCGAAAATGGAATGGAGTGACAGGCCAATCGCAACCCCCATCCAACTCAAGCCGCGTGCCGACTGTTCCGCCAGCGAATGGGAATGACTACAAGATTCTTCCGGGCTGCCTTCAGGCACATCGTGATGATGGAACGGCAGGAAACGCTGGAGGAAGAACATTAACAGGAAGCCGCCCAGCAGCCAGCCGGTAGCTAGGTGAGCCGAGTGCAGTTCACCCATCGCGTGCGGCAACAAACCCAGCAGGGAAAGTCCCAGCATCAGCCCGGCGACGAAGCTGATGGCAATTTGCAGGCGCGCATGACTCAACTTGAACAGCGTGGGCAACGCCCCGCCCGCCAAGGCCGCAACCAACGCGAGGGCGCAGTAACCCACCAGCAACCAGGTCGGCGAAGAAAAAACTGTGTTCATGGCGATAAAGCGGGATGTGGGTGCATGGATGTTGCGTGCCCGGTTTGGGAATGAGCCGGACAGCTTGGTGCCGACATATCTTGAGTTGAATCGCGCAGATGCGGCTCAAGTTCCTCGCCCTGCCGCACCAAGCGAAAACTGTTGGACACGACCAGCAGCGAGCCGGCCACATGAAAGATGGCCGCCAGAATCGGGTTGATGTAGTTCAACGCTGCCAGAACCATGCCGCCCATCACAAAGCCCAGCCCAATCAGAAAATTCTGGTTGATCACCCGGCGCGTTTCCCGCGAGAGCCGCACGAGAAATGGCAAACGACGAAGGTCATTATTCATCAGCGCAATGGTCGCGCTGTGAATCGCCACTTCACTTCCCGCCGCGCCCATGGCGATGCCGAGGTCGCCAGCGGTTAACGCGGGCGCGTCATTCACGCCGTCACCCACGACAGCGACGCGGTAGCCCTTGGCGCGAATCTGGCGGACGTAATCCACCTTGTTTTGTGGCAGGCAATCGCCCACGACTTCATCGCAGCCCAGTTCCAGCGAGACACGGGCGGCCACCGGCTGGCGGTCGCCGCTCACCAGCGCAATGCGCCGCACACCGTTCAATTTGAGTTCGGCCAGCGCTTCCTTCGCTTCGGCGCGGGTCTGGTCCTGCAAGCCCACCCAGCCGATGCACTGTTGGTTGCGCGCCACAAAAATCAGGCTCCAGCCTTCGGCTTCGTTCAAATCCACTGACTTGAGAAAATCGCCGTCCACGCCATTGTCGCGCAGCCATTGCGCCCGCCCAATGACGATCTTCTCGCCGTTCAGATTTGTCTGAATGCCGCGCCCGGCGGTTTCGGAAAAATCCGTCGCTTCGATGAGCGGAACGCCCGCTTCCGTGGCGAGTTGAACCAGCGCTTTGGCGGTGGGATGATTGCTGAATTTTTCCGCCGAAGCCGCCACGCGCAGCAATTCCGCCGGCGTCACTTGGTTCAACGGCGCAAGCCGGCTGACGGCGAGTTTGCCGGTCGTCAGCGTGCCGGTTTTGTCGAAAATAAAGGCGTTGATCTTGGCCACCAGTTCGAGGTCGCCCACATTCTTGATGAGAATGCCCAGCCGGGCCGCCGCCGCCAGCGCCGCCACCACTGCCGTGGGGGACGCCAAAACAAACGCGCACGGACACGAAACGATGAATACCGAAACCACCCGGTTCAGGTCATGCGTGAACGCCCACACCAGTCCGCCGATGCACAGCACCAACGGCGTGTAGAATCCCATGTATTGATCAATGATGCGGACGATGGGCAGCTTGGTTTTTTCCGCCGCCAGAATGAGATCGCGCACGCGGCCCAGCGTGGTGTCATGTCCCGCGCGGGTGACGCGGATGTCCAGCACGCCCGTCAGGTTGATGGTCGCGGCAAAGACCTCGTCGCCCGGTTTTTTATCCACCGGCAGCGATTCGCCAGTGATGTTCGCCTGATTGAGCGAGCCTTGCCCGTTCACGATGACACCGTCAGCGGCTACGTTGTCGCCCGGCCGCACCCGGATCAAATCGCCCACGCCCAATTCATGCACGGCCACCTCTTGTTCCTCGCCGCCGTGAATGCGCCGGGCCTTGGTGGGCGTGAGCTTGATCAGGGAATGAATGGACGCCAGCGCGCCTTCCGCCGTGCGCGTTTCGATGATTTGTCCCAGCAGCATAAAGAAGGAAACAATGCCCGCTTCGGCGTAGTGTCCCGAAGCAAACAGCGTCACCACCGCCAGCGCCACCAAGACGTTCGTGTTGAGCGAACCGCTCCGCAAGTCTTTGAAGGCCACCCGCACGATGGGAAATCCAAGGATGGCGGCACCGGCCATTGCGCTGAATCCGGCCACGGTCTCGCTGTCTTGGAAAAACCACCGCACGAGAAACGAGTTGAACACCAGTGTCAGCCCGGCCAGCGTGTGGACTAATTGTGCTTGAACGTGCGAATGATGTTCGCCACAAGCGCACGCGCCGTCGTGCGTGTGTTCATGCAGGTGTTCAACATGGGAGGCGGCTCTCATGGCGTTTGAAATTCAAGGTGGAGCCGGCATTCATGTGGCTGATTGGCCTGCCCGCGCTGGAGGTTGCAACCTTGCCGGGTTTGGGGCAGCAGGCCATGCAAACACTCGGCCACCAGCGCTGGCACCGATTCGCCGGAACGCCCGGTGCACACCTCGATGCCGTGATGAACCAGATTGTCGAGCGCGCGTTGCCCAATTCCGTTGCGGCCAACGATTAGAACTTGCACGCCCTGCTCGCGCAGCCATGCGGGAAACGAACCCGGCTCGTGCGGCGGCGCTTCGACGGTTTGGGAGCCGCCAATGGCGCGGCTTTGCCGATTCGCTTCCACGAACTCGAAATGTGTAGCTTCCCCAAAATGTTCGAGGAGCCGACCGTCCACCACCGGCATGGCAATTTTCAAATTCATGGTTGGGTCATTGTGGGATGGTCCTGATTGATGAAGTTTCTTCCATTGACCCGCGCCAGCAATTCGTGCAATTCCCGCTGGGACAACTCGCCCATGAATTGGTAGCTAACCATCCCTTCATTGAACAACAGGACGGCGGGCACCGATATGATGCCAAACCGCGCCATCAGTTCGGGAGATTCCGTCGGGCTGGCTTTCGCAATCATTGCAGAACTGTGGCCACGCGTCGCGTTCGTCAACAATGTCTGGAGCCTTTGGCTGGCGGAACAACCGTCCGCGCAAAATGCCAGCAGCACCGGCACTTTGGATTGCATCACCTTTTGGGCAAAAGAACGGTCAGTGATTTCGAGAATGGTGTTTGGGGAAGGCATGGATGCTTCAAAGTTTGTGCAGGTGCGCCGGGCGACCATAAATCCGTTCGTAAGCACGGCAGAAAGGGCACAGTCTGGCTTCAACGCGCTTCACCAGCCAGAAGGCGAATCCGTGCTTCCGCTTTCGGGCGTGCCGGCAGACCGGACAGTTGGCGCAGACTCTGGCCAGGGCATTGTCGAGTGAGGAGGCGCTCCGGGTGCTCATGTTGATTGGTTTTCTGGACCTTTCGCGAAACGCCCGTCGGCCATCCCCGTTCCGTGCGCGTGGGCATACCACCCGACGCGTCCGACCGGGAACACGTCGTAATCGGGTATAAAAGGTTTAATGTCCAGCAGCGGTGTGCCGTTGAGCACGTCCAGATCCGCCACCCGCAGCGTGGCTCCATCTACGGCCAGAAGTCGCACACAGGAAATGCCGATGGCATTGGGCCGGCTGGGAGCGCGCGTGGCAAAGATTCCGTGCGACTGCGTGTCGAGATAGGGAACGACTTCAAGCTGCGCTGTCCGTGCCCGGTCGAACCAGTAAAGCAGCCAGATGCGGTCGAAGCCATCGAGATCGCGCAACCCCGGCACGAACTCGGGAAACAATTTCACCGTGCCCTCGATCCCCGCCGCCCAGCGCGGTTGGATCGGTGTGCCTTCCGCCTGACGATGCGGCGAATGTATCAATCCGACGGGTGTAAGTTCGAGTTTCATGCGTGATGTCGAGGTTCACTGGTTTACTGGTGCGGTCGATTCTGTTCATCCATGTAAATGATCGCCGGTTTCCGGCTCCGTGCTTCCTCGTCGTCCATCCATCCAAACGCCATGATGATGACCCGGTCGCCAATCTGCCCCAACCGGGCAACCGCCCCGCGCAGGCTGATCTGGTCTTTCTGCCCCGTAATGGCGTAGGTCTCAAAGCGGACGCCGTTGTTCAGATTGGCCACCAATACTTTTTCGCCCGGTAAAATATCCGCTGCGCGCAGCCATTCTGGGTCGCAGGCAATGCTACCCTCGTAATTCAACTCCGCATCAGTGACCGTCGCACGGTGAATTTTACTTTTGAGCATTTGCCGGAACATAAGTCACCTCGTTTCCGCGCCGGCCGTTGCCGTCATCGCCAGGTCGAATTGCCCGGTTCGCAGCAACACGAGTGTGCAGGCATTCTCGACCTGGATGCCCGCCGCGCGAAATTTCAATTCGGCGCCCAGGTTTTCCGCGCCGGGATTGAAAATCACCCATTGCGGTCGCGCCGCCAGAATCGGTGCCAGCAAGGCGGTGGAGCGTTCCGGCCCCAGATACACCGTGACGATATGCACGGGAACCGGAATATCCGCCAGTTGCTTGAACGCCGGCACACCGTCAATCGCCAGCAACGCCGGATTGACGGGAAATACCCGATGCCCATTTTCCGCGAGCAGTTTCACCGCCTGATAGCTGTAGCGCTCCGGTTTGTTGCTGGCGCCAAGGACGGCCACGTTCATTTTGATTCTCCTTTCAACGGGAACAGTTTTTCCGCGCCGCTGTAAGCCTCCTCGACCCGCAGCAACGTCGCCGCCACGCCGGGATACTTCGGGTCATGCCACGATTGCATGTTGGCAAAAATGGGGCCGTCGGTGTGATAGGTAAGCGTTCCTTTCACCTGAAACGACTTGCGTTCCTTGGTAAGAAACAGGATGGTGCCGCGTGTCCCGCTTTTGATGTTGGCGCGGGTTTTTGAGAAATAATTGTCCGCCACAATGAAGCCTTCGCCAGGCACATAACGGATTTCGCCGACGTAAATGGCGTTGGGCGTTTTCGCCGCGTCCACCGTCGCGAAGACCGCCGGCCCTTCGCGGCTTTCCCAGGCTTGGGCGACGAGATTCAGGCCATCAGTGTTTGATGAAATCTTGCTTGGTTGATTTTCTTTCATAATTTGTTGGGTGTTTGTCGCTCAATGTATTCCCTGTATTCCCATTTTTGCGCTGGCCAGCTCCGCCGCTTCGGGAACATTGCGGTGCAAAACCAGGGTGCCCACCGGCTGGCCGATATGCCGGGCCACGACGGCACACTTGACCTTGAACAGGAAAAAAATGTTTTGTCCGTCGCCGTCCAGCGACTCGAAATTCGCCTGACCCTTGGCGATGATCAGATCGGCCCGCGCAAACCGCCGCTGAAACTCCGGGCTGCACGCCGCCAGCACAATGCCCGCCCCATCGCAGCCGGTGTCCGTCACCGCCACCCAACCGTCGAGGCCGGCCACCGTGGCATCCGCGCGCAAGGCGTCGTTGATGGCCGGGCCGCCTTTGACGACAACGGTGATTTTTTCGCGCGGCAGCAATTCGAGGAGCAGCCGGTCAAAGACCAGTTCCCCGGCGTTATCCGCCAGAAAGAGAATCTCGGTCGCTCGTTCTGCCGCCGCGAAGAATTCATCCACATTCCCTTGGAACGGCCCGGCAAAAGAATTTTCCAACGCGTTGGGAATTTGTTCCGCCGTCAGATCGCCCTTGATGCCATAGTCAATGATGTTGCCGGCAATGGCCATTTTCACGGCGGTTAGGCGCGGGTTTGCCGCCGTCCGCAGCCGCTCGCGCCAGGCGGGCAACAGCGCCAGCGCCAGCCGGTTGGATTCCTGTTTGACGGCGAGATACGGGTCCGCCTGTCCCGTGATCTCTCGCACCCATTGGTGGAGGTTCCGGCCAAACTGCGGCGGCGACTGGGCCAAATCCGCCTGGCTGGCGCGGCGCAGCACTTCACGCAAAATCTGTTCTTGAACATGCGCATCCGAAGTCGCCATGCGGGCGACGTTCAGTCCTTGCGACACGAAACAAGGCAGGCAAGCCAGGGTGCTTTTCATCGCTCTCAATAAGCCGTTGCGGCTCCGTGGTCACAACCTTCATGGTCTTGATCATGCTGGTGATGATGATGACCATGTTCATGGTCGTGCTGATGGCCGTGGTTTTTGCAACCTTCGGGTGTTCTAGTCAACTGGCCAGCCAGATAGGCCGCGACCAGCACTTCAATGCGGGCATTCACCTCGCCGGCGAGCACCATGACACCGTTCACCAAGAGGTTGTTGAGACAGCCTTTGCCCATACCGCCAGCAATGACCACCCGCACGCCCTGTTCCCGCAGCCAGCGCGGATACAAGCCGGGTTTATGCGGCGGTGCCGGGATGAATTGGGTGGCAAGCACAGTCCGGCTTTGCGTATCAGCGTCCACGAGCGCGAATTCGCGACAGCCGCCGAAATGGCCGTGCATCCGTCCGTCGGCGGCCGGGATGGCGATGCGAATGGTGTTTTCTTTGGGAGCGATGGGAGTTGTCATGTTTTTGATGTTTTGATTGGTTTGAAAAAGGTTTTAACGAGGCGTGCAGCGCGGTGACGACGGCAACAGTTGGCCGCAAGATGTTGCCCCCAGCAGCCCGGCATACGGAATTCAGGTCGGTTGAGCCGGTCACAGCAAAAAGCTTGCAGCACGGCTTCGGTGTCGCCGCAGAGATGCGGTTGCACGCGCACGCCGCGCCGCTCAAGTTCCCGGTGCAAGCCTTGAGAAAGTGCGGCACAGAGCAACACGTCCACACGCAGTTCTGCCACGCTGCGCGCCAGTTCTTCGGGCGACAGCGGACCAAGGACAAATTCCTTGCGTGCGATTTCCTTCCCGTGTCGGCGAGTGACCAGCAGCAGTCGCGCCGCCGCATCGAGCAGCGGCGAGATGCGTTCCCGCGAAATGGGCATGGCAATCGTCACAGCCACTCACATTGCAAGCGCCATGCCAGCGGCCCAAAAACCGTAGCAGCCGACGTGAGGAGGCTCTGACTTCCTTGGAAATCGCCAATGCCGCACGGGCTATTTTGAAGAATTAACCTCCTCACGTTGGCTGCTACGGGTTGACAACAACGTCTCCGCGCCGCTCAAGAAGCATGGCGTTCCTCCACGGTGAAAATCAGGCGGCGTGGCATTTTGCCATGCCGTCCGTTGCTGCGGATGAAAAAGCCGGTCAGCCCTTTAATTTCAGCGCCTTGATCTTGCGGAACATCGTGCTGGCATCCATGCCGAGCTCGCGCGCGGCGGCGGCGCGGTTGCCTTTGCTCCGGCGCAACGCATCCTGAATGAGCAGTTTTTCCATCGCCGCCAATGTCCGCCCAGTCGGCAGTGCGGAAGAAGTTTCGCAGCCCGTTCGCAGGGGCGGCGGCAGATGGTTCAATTCAATCAAACCGCCACGGCACAGCACAAAGGCGTGTTCGAGAATGTTTTCCAGCTCGCGCACGTTGCCGGGAAAATCGTGTTCCATCAATCGCGCCAGCGCGGCATCGGATACGCCGGCAATGTCACGGCCCTTGAGCCGGTTCAGCCGGGCAACGAAGTGATCCACCAGCAGCGGAATGTCTTCGCGCCGCTCGCGCAGCGCCGGCAATTCGAGGCGCACCACATGGACGCGATAAAACAAGTCTTCGCGAAATTTTCCCTCTTTCACCAGCGCGGCGAGCGACTTGTTGGTTGCCGCCAGCACGCGCACGTTGCAACGCACCGGTTCCACGCTGCCGAGCGGTTCGTAAATTCGCTCCTGCAACACGCGCAGCAGCCGCGTCTGCATGGCCGGCGAGATGTCGCCGATTTCATCCAGCAAAATCGTGCCGCCTTCGGCCAGCGCGAAACGCCCCGGCTTGTCCTTGCGCGCGTCGGTGAACGCGCCGGCCTTGTAACCGAACAATTCGCTTTCCAACAGGGTGTCCGGCATCGCGCCGCAGTTGATGGCCACGAAGCGTTTGGCTTTGCGGCGGGAAAGCTGATGCAGCGCGCGGGCGAACAGTTCCTTGCCCGTGCCGCTCGGCCCTTCAATCAGCACCGTGCTGTCGCTCTCGGCCACGGGCGGCAGCAGCTCGAACAATTGCCGCATCGCCGCGCTCCGGCCGATGATGTCGGAAAAGGAATCCTGCTGCTCGGCCTGCTCGCGCAGTTCGTTCACGAGGCGCAAGTCGCGGAAACTTTCGACGCCGCCGATGATTTTGCCACGCGCATCCTTGAGCGGTGCGGTGGAAATGCTGATGGGAATCCGCTCGCCCTGGGCGTTGACAATATAGACCACCTTGTTGGCCACGGGACGGCGCGTGGCGAGGGTTTGCTTGAGCGCGCAGGCCGTTTCGCAGATGGAGGCCCGGAACACATCGCAGCAGCGCTGGCCGATGGCTTCCTGCCGGCGAACGCCGGTGATCTGCTCGGCGGCGCGGTTAAAAAAGGTGATGCGCCAGTCCGCGTCCACGGTGAACACGCCGTCGGGCACGGAATCGAGCAACTGGTTGTGAATTTTATCCAACATTCAAACGGCGGTGAATCTGTCAGGCCATCATCGGCTTTCCAGCGATCAACCGCAATGGCATTTTGCCACGGTCGGTCAAGCCAATCGTGGCGACTTGCCTGCTTGCGCCGTCAGCTTTTGGCCAAAACGACCGGTTTTCACGGCTCCGCGACAGATTCGGCGGGTTGGCATTGCCGCTGCTAGAGTGTAGGAATATGACAAGCCCGATTGCGCCGGACCGCGCTCAAATTCATTTGGTGAATAATCGGACCGAGGCGCATCCATTCTGCTTTGTGTGCAGCGGCTCCAATCCGATGGGGCTGGCGCTGCATTATGTGCCACAGGCCGACGGCAGCGTAAGCGCGACATTTCTCGGCAACAGCGCGCTGGAAGGTTATTCCGGCTTGCTGCATGGCGGTTTGATCGCCGCCATGCTCGACGGCGCGATGACCAACTGCCTGTTTGCACGTGGCATTCGCGGCCTCACGGCGGAATTGAAAGTGCGCTACCATGAAAGTGTCGCGGCTTCCGAAGAAGTGCTTCTGCGCGCGTGGCTGGAAGACGACGCACACGGCCTTTATCAACTGCGCGCCGAACTCACGCAGGGCGGCACGGTAAAGGCCAGCGCCACCGGCAAATTTATGAAACAACCTGCTGCCTGAACCGCCATGAGTGAAACCATTCGCATCACGGTGCTCGTTGAGAACAGCGTCCATCGCCAGCGGTTGGTCGCGGAACACGGGCTGTCTTTTCACGTTCAATCCGGCGAACACAGTCTGCTGTTCGACACCGGCCAGACCGACTTGGCGGTGATCAACGCGGAAACCCTGCGGCTTCCGCTGGACCGGCTGGAGGCGATTGTCTTGAGCCACGGCCACTACGACCATACCGGCGGCGTGCCCGCCATGCTTGATGTCGCGCCGACCGCGCGGATTTATCTGCACCCCGCCGCGTTTGAAAACAAATTCAGCCGCAACCACGCCGGATCGGCGCGTGAGATCGGCATGAGCGATTGCGTGGCACAGGCCATTCGTCACCGCCCGGGCGGTTTCATTGAAACAACCGCTCGCACCGAGATCATGGAAGGCGTCTTTGCCACCGGCGAAATTCCGCGGGCGACCGCTTACGAAGACACTGGCGGCGCATTCTTTCTCGATGCCGCCGGCACCCGTCCCGACCCGCTCACGGATGATCAGGCGCTGGTGATTGACCTTGGCCGCAGCGTCGTTCTGCTGCTCGGCTGCGCCCACTCCGGCGTGGTCAACACGCTCGATCACGTCCAGCATCTGACCGGCGGAAAACCGGTGAGTGCTGTGATTGGCGGCCTGCATCTGGGGTCCGCTTCCGAGGAACGAATTCAGCAAACCATCGCGCAACTGCGCGACGCCCAATTGGAAACGCTCGCGCCCGCCCACTGCACCGGCTTGCCGGCGACGGCCAAATTATGGCAGGCGTTCCCGGACATTTGTCGGCCCGCCAGCGTCGGCACCGTCTTTGAATTCAAACGCGATTAGTCTTTGCTGTTAACAATCTTTTCAGCCCGGCCATACGAGCCGAGGTTGAAGGCGTTCGTATAGCCCATGCCTGTTAATTTGCTTTTTGCCATGCCGCTGCGCATCCCGCTGGCGCAGTGCAGTAGCAGCGTCTGATTTTTGTCCTTCACGCGCTTCGGCAGCGCGGATTCGATTTCATCCAGCGGAATGTTGATGGCCTTGGGCATATGACCGGAGCTGAATTCGCCGGCACTGCGCACGTCAATCACCAGCGCGCCGTTTCTCAGCTTTTCGAGCGCGTCTTTGGCCGAAATCTGGCCAGACTGTTTCATCATAAAAATGACCGCGACGATTGCCGCGATGACTAAAATAGTTGTCCAATTCATAAGGTTAATCTTCGTCGGCATCATCATCTGCTGCTTCACCAAGTTGTTTTCTCAAATAGTTCTTTACCGGGCAATGGCCCGTGAAACCGGAAACAAACAAATAGGCACTGACCAGAAACGTCAGCAGCAGCCACCATTGGCTGACCGCTTGCGATAGCCAGACACTGATGAATATCAGGGCGCCGGCCAGAATCCATACCAAGCTGTTCATGCTGGCATTGAGCCGCAGATTCGGGAAAAGTTACAAAACTTGTGTGATGAACGAAGTTTGAATCAGCCGTGGGAAGAATTTAACACGGGTTCGGATGGCAAACCCGTGCTTGGGTTACACCTAAATATTATGGGCGAAAATGCTTGGCATGGCGGATGTCCTCCGCTTCATACAGAAAGACCACTTCTTCGGCAATGTTGACAGCGTGATCAGCGATGCGTTCCAAGCTTTTTGCGACAACCATCAGCTTCAGACAACGGCTGACATTATCTCGATTTTCAGACATCAAGGAGGCGAGCTGGGTTTGAATGTCGCGGTTGAGGGCATCAATTTCCTTGTCGCGATCAATGAGGCTTCGGGCGGTTTTGGAATCTTGTTTTACAAAAGCGTCCAGCGACGATTTCAAGATTGCCAGCGCGGATTCGGCCAGACCGTAAATATCCACATATTCTTTCAATGGCGGTTCAAGATTGAGTTCCAGCACGCGGCGGGCGATTTTGGTGGCTTCGTCGCCGATCCGTTCCAACTCATGTGCGGTCTTCATGCCCACGGTGATGAGCCGCAAATCTTTGGCCAGTGGAGCTTTGGCCAGCAGTTCAATGGTGGTGTTGTCAATTTCCAGTTCCAATAGGTCGAGCATGGTATCCTCGGCGATGATGCGGGTGGCCTGGTCATTGTTGCGGGCGCGCAAAGCCAGCATGACATGGCTCGCCGCCGCTTCGGCGCGGCTGGCCATGCCAATGAGTTTTTCTTTGAAGCTGGAAATATCCTGTTCGAAGTGCTGCATAAAATTCAGTTCAGCCAAAACGGCCGGTCACGTAGTCTTCAGTCTGCTTCTGTGCCGGGGTCGTAAAAATCTTGGTGGTGGTGTCAAATTCGACCAGTTTGCCAAGATAGAAAAATGCCGTGTGTTCGGAGATGCGGGCAGCCTGCTGCATATTGTGCGTGACGATGACAATGGTGAACTCTTTCTTGAGGTCCAAAATCAAGTCTTCGATGTGCGCTGTGGCAATCGGATCCAACGCCGAGGCGGGTTCGTCCATCAGCAGGACTTCGGGCTTCACGGCCAAGGCGCGGGCGATGCACAGGCGTTGCTGCTGGCCGCCGGATAAACTGATTGCCGGCGCATTCAGCCGGTCTTTCACCTCGTCCCACAAGGCCGCCATGCGCAAGGATGTTTCCAGCCGTTCCTGCAACAGATCGGATTTTCTCATGCCATTGAGCCGGAGACCGACGGTGACATTCTCGGCAATGGACATGGTCGGAAACGGGTTTGATTTCTGGAATACCATGCCGATCCGGCGACGCACCAATGTCGGGTCGATTTTTTTAGAATAAAGATCCTCACCAAAAAGTGTGATGCGGCCCTCCATGCGTGCGGACGGCACCAGGTCGTGCATCCGGTTGAGGCTGCGCAGCAGGGTGGATTTGCCGCAGCCACTGGGGCCAATGATGGCAGTGACGGCGCGGACGGGAATTTGCAGTGACACGTCGAACAAAACCTGGTGGCTGCCAAACCAGAGGTTCAGGCTGCGGATGTCGAAAGCGGTTGCTGCCGCCACGCCGGACTCAACCTTGACCGGCGAACCTTGCTGCGGATTCGTGAAGAATGAATTGAAAGTCATGATGCAACCTCAAGTGCCACGCGCGGAAAATTTCGAGCGGGTCAGAAAACGCACACCGATGTTGAGAAACAAGACCAGCAACAGCAGCACCAGCGCGCCCGCCCACGCCTGCCGGTGCCAGTCGTCGTAGGGCGAAATCGCGTAGTTAAAAATCAGCAGCGGAATGGCGGCGATGGGTTCCTTCAAGCTGTGCGCCCAGCCGAGGTTGCCGAACGCGGTGAACAGCAGCGGCGCGGTTTCACCGGCCACGCGCGCGAGCGCCAGCAGCACGCCGGTGACAATGCCCTTTGACGCGGTGCGCAGGACGATTTGCACGATGATTCGCCATTTGGAAATGCCGAGCGCGAGCGCCGCCTCACGGTAGCCGCCGGGCACGAGTTGCAACACTTCTTCCGTGGTGCGCATCACCAAGGGAATCATCATCAGGCCGAGCACCACGCCGCCGGCCAGTGCGGACGACCCGTGCATTGGCACCACCATCAGACCATAGACCACCACGCCCCAGGTGATGGACGGCACGCCATTGAGAATGTCGGCGGCAAAACGAATCCACCAGTTCAGCCGGGACGTGCCGTATTCGGAAAGATAAACGCCGCCGAGAACGCCGACCGGCACGCCGAGCAGCGCGGCTTGGCCCATCAAAACAAAGGTTCCGACAATGGCGTTGGCCATCCCTCCGCCCTTTTCGCCGACGGCCTTGGGCAACTGGGTGAAAAACGCCCAGTTGAGCGAGGTGAAGCCCTGCCGGATCAAATGATAAAACACCAGCACCAGCGGCAGGACCACCAGCACCGCACAAACGCAGGTCAGGGTCTGCATGAATGCGTTCTTGAACTTCCGCCAGTTGTGGTTTGTGACGGTCATTGGTTTCAAGATTGCGGTTTGACGCCGGGGCCGGCAAAGGTTTTTAGCAGTAGTTGGGCGACAATATTGACGAGCACGGTCACGCCCAGCAGCACCAAACCAAGTTCAAACAGCGAACTGTAAAACAGATCGCCGATGGCCTCGGAGAATTGGTTGGCGATCCAACTGGCCAGCGTGCTGTCTGGATCAAACAGCGATTTCGTGATCTGCGGCGAGTTGCCGATGACCATCGTCACGGCCATCGTCTCCCCTAGCGCGCGGCCGAGCCCGAGAATGACCGCGCCAAAAATCCCGTTTTTGGCGTAGCTCAATACAGCGATGCGTGTGACCTCCCAGCGCGTCGCACCGAGCGCGTAGGCGGCTTCGCGTTGCAAACCGGGCACGGAACGCAAAATCTCGCGCGAGACGGACGTGATGATCGGAATGATCATGATCGCGAGAATAATGCCGGCGGCCAACATGCAGGGGCCGTAATCTGTGCCTTTGAAGAACGGCAGAAAACCGAGCGTCGTCCGCAAAGCCGGATACAGATGCAGGTGCAGCCACGGCACCAGGATGAACAATCCCCAGAAACCCAGAATGACGCTGGGAATGGCGGCGAGCAGTTCAATGAACATGATGAGCGGTTGGCGCAGCCAGAGCGGCGCGAGTTCGGTGAGATAAACCGCCGTGGCTACGCTGATGGGCACGGCGATGATCAGGGCAATGAGCGAGGAGACTACCGTGCCAAAAATGAATGGCAGCGCGCCGTAAAGGTCGTTGACCGGATCCCAGTCGCTGCTGACCAGAAAATGCCAGCCGAATTTGTGGATGGCCGGGCCGGCCCCCTGGGCCAGTTCAAAACCGATGAGCGCGATGAGCACAAAAATGGCCAGCGCCATGAGCAGCGTCAGCCATTTGAATATGCGGTCACCCAGGTGGCTGACAGCAGGCGTGGTGTTGATGGGCGCGGTTTCGGTCACTTTGGCTTTGCGTCATTGAAACTTGCCGGCCGGAACGTTTTTCCGCCCGGCAGAATTTCAGCAAGACAACCGGTGGCCGGACAATGACCTCATTTGACGGTTTCCAACAATTTCAATTCCCGCTGCTGGACATTTTCCGGCAAGGGCGCGTAATCGAGCGAGGGTGAAATTTTCTGGCCTTCGGTGATCGCCCATTTCAAAAACCCGACCAGCTTGGTGCCGTGGGTTGAATCCTTCTGCTGCTGATAAACCAGAATCCAGCTCGCGCCAGCAATCGGATAGGCGTCTGCGCCGGGCGGATTGACCATTGAGAAACGGAAGTCACTAGGAATTTGAGCGGCGGCCAGCGCCGCGCTGACGGAGGCCGGCGCGGGCGAGATGAATTTGCCCGATGAATTTTCCATGTCGGCGTAGGGGATTTTGCTCTGGTTGGCGTAGGCCAGTTCGCCATAGCCAACCGCCCCGGAAACTTGTTTGACCTGGCCGGCTACGCCTTCGCTGCCTTTGGCTCCGAGACCGATGCCAGCGGGCCATTTCACGGAGGAGCTTTTGCCCACGGCGGTCGCCCAAGCGGGATTCACGCTCGTCAAATAGTCCGTAAAAATATAGGTGGTGCCACTGCCTTCGGTGCGGTGGACGGGAACAATCGCCAAGTCCGGCAAGGTCACGCCCGGATTCAGCGCGGCAATTTTTGGATCATTCCATTTGGTCATTTTGCCGAGATAAATGCTGGCCAGTGCATCGCCGTCCAACTTCAACTTGGGATCGCCAGGCAGGTTATACATGACCGCCACGCCGCCGGCGACAACGGGAAAATGCAGGATTTTGCCGGGAGCCTTGGCCATGGCCTCATCAGTCATCGGCGCGTCGGATGCACCGAAGTCCACCGTCTGGTTGAGCAGTTGTTTCTGGCCGCCGCCGGAACCGATGGACTGGTAATTGAAACGCACGTCACCATCCACTTTGGCATAAGCTTCAAACCATTTGGTGAAAGCCGGGTAGTCAAACGTGGAGCCAGCACCGTTGATGAGCATCTGCGCCGAAGCGGTGGCGGCGATGCCCATGACTAGACTGGTGGCAAGGAGGTTTTTGAGTGTTTTGACGCGGTTCATAATGTGTTTTTTGTGTGCAATAAAGCACACCAACGCATTAGAGGACCCGCTTGTTACAGTCCCGTCGCAAAGGTGTTACAAGTGTGTTACAAAAAAGAGAATCAGAATCCTGACCATAGGCTTGAAACAGAAGCATCAAGCGGCAGAAAGCTACTTTGCAGGAAGTTTTCTTTCCACTTTTTGCGCAACACGCCGTGCGTCTCAACAAAAATAAACAAATTGTAATCCGCGCCCGGGCTTTGTGTTTATCCAAAGATGGTCTGTTGTGGTGTAGCGGGCGCTGTGGAGGCGTCCAATAAAACAAACAACAAAACGTAAGAACAGTTATGAAACAGAAAACACTCGCAGGTTTGGTAATCGCAGGATTATTGGTAAGCGGCGCGGCCTTTACGGCTTTTGCGCAAAATGGGGCGGGCCGGTGCGGCAACGGCAAGGGCTACGGCGGTCCGCCGCAATCCCAGGAGGAACGCGCCGCCCGGCAGGCCGCGTGTCTCGAAAAGAACGACGGCGTCTGCCCCAACGGCGGGCCACAGACAAACTGTCCGGCGGGCGGCATGGGCAAAGGTAAAGGCAAGGGCGGCCAGCATGGCTTGCGCGATGGCACCGGCCCGCGCAATGCCAGCGGAACCTGCCCCAATGCCGCTGCCCGGGGACAAAAGTAACGGGGAACTCCAAGTCACATACAGGCGGCAGCAATGCCGCCTGTTTTATTTTATGCCGATGGCATTCCCAGAGGCGGGCAGCAACAGGACAAAACATGTCCAGCCGGAGCGACCTTCCTTCAGCGAGAGTTCCCCGCCGTGGGCGCGCACAATCTCCCGCGCCAGACTCAAGCCCAAGCCGATGCCGTCAACCCGCCGCCCGCTGGCATGGCTGGCACGATAAAACCGATCAAAAATCCTCGTTTGCTCATCCGCCGGGATTCCGGGGCCGGTGTTACCGATGGTGAAAACAACCTGTCCGTTTGCGGCCTCGATCTGAACGCTAATCTGTCCGTCCGTCTCGTTGTATTTGATGGCGTTCATGATGAGGTTGAACAGCGCGGTGTGCAGCAGCGCCCGGTCAACCACCACCAGCAATTGCGGCGGGAGTTCAACTTCAAATTGCAGACGGGCATCGGCCGCGAGCACGCGTGCGTCCTCAATCATGGCATCCAGTTCCGCGCTCAAATCCACGGGTTCGAGCGCGAGCTTGAGTTGACCAGCATCGGCTTGGGCCAGCAGGAGGAGGCAGCGCGTGATGGTTTTCAGCCGCTGGGTTTCATCGAGGAGATTGCTGAATAACCGTTGCTCGGCCGAGCCGGGCGCGGCGGACTTCAGTGCGCTTTCCAATTCACCCTGCATCACGGTGAGTGGCGTCTTCAATTCATGCGAGGCGTCCGCACTGAAGCGGGTCGCCTGCCGGAAGCTCTTTTCCAGCCGGTCCATCATGCGATTCAAAACTTGAATGACACGTCCGGTTTCCGGGCTGTCGCCAGCGTCGAGAATCCGCTGCTCCAACCCGCGTGCGGTGAAACGCTCGGCCGTTTCGGCGATAGTCTTGAGCGGACGCAATGCGCGGCCCGCGACCGCCCAGCCGCCGAGGCCGACGAGAAACAAAGCCACCGGCAACGTCAGCCAAAACGCGGCGCGCACACGATTAAGTTCCTGTTCCACTTCCTGCTGGTTTAGGCCGATGACCAGCGTTACGTCATCATTGCCCAGCACGCCCATCCGCCAAGTGGAATCCGCCGCTTTGACCGTGGAAAATTTTGGGGCCTTGGTAAAAACCACGTTGGGTGGCGGCCCGCCACGGCCCTGTCCGAAGCCTCGTCCGCCGAAGCCTCGTCCCATGCCGGAATCAGCCGGTGGCGCTGCGGCGACGGAGATATTCGTCCCGCCATCTTGCGCCATGACGATGTGGTTGGTTTCCTCCAAACGCAGGCGGTAATTGTCCGGGGCGATTTCTTTCGGCCAATATGGCGAACAGTAGGAAGTGCGTCCGGCGGCGTCCTTGATCAGGAGAATGATGTGGTTGGTGTAATCGTCGCCGAAGGTGGATTCCAGCGAGCCGGCCAGCCGCTCGTAGTTGCCGCGACCGGCAAACAAGCCGGGATGTCGCGAGCCAAGCGAACGAATTTCACGATCCACCGCCTCGATGCGCACCTGATAAATGAGCAGCCACATCGCCCCGCCAAACACCACCAGCACCAGGCCGGAGATGCCCGCCGAGAGCAGCGCGATCTTGAGGCGTGAGGGCAGCGCCTTCATGCGCCGGCCTTGATGCGATAGCCCACGCCGCGAATGGTCTCAATGAGCTTGTTGGGGAAATCACCGTCCACTTTTTTACGCAGGCGCTGGATGTAAACCTCCACGAGGTTCGTGCCCGGATCAAAATTGTAATCCCAGACCCGCTCGCAAATCTCAACCCGCGTCAGCACCCGGCCCGGCGAGCGCATCAGATGTTCGAGCAGCGAAAATTCACGGGCGGTCAATTCAATGGCCTGCTCCCCGCGCGCCACTTTGCGCGTGAGCAGGTTCATTTTCAAATCCGCCACGACGAGGATGCTCTGACTGGTGCCCGCCGCGCGCCGCGTGACGGCGTGGAGCCGGGCGATCAGTTCTTCGATATGAAACGGTTTGGTAAGGTAATCATCCGCGCCGAGGTTCAAACCTTCGAGGCGCTCGTTGAGTTCGCTGCGGGCCGTCAGCAGGATGACCGGAAGCGCAATCTTTCGTTCACGCAAATTGCGCAGGATGCTCAAGCCATCTTTGCCCGGCAGCATGATGTCGAGCACGAGCGCATCGTAAGGCCGCGAACACGCCAACACATATCCCTCATCACCGTGCGGTGACACCTCGACGACGAAGCCCTGCGCCTCCAAGCCTTTGCGGACAAAGGAGGCGATCTTTTTCTCATCTTCGATAACCAGGACTTTCACGGGGCGGTTTCACTGGCCGGGGTGTTTCTCTTTCCATTTTTTGCGCAGCGTGTCGTGCATCCTTTCGCGAAATTGAATCGGCATCGCATACGGCTGGCCGTCCTTGTAGAGCGTGATCGTTTGGCGGATGTTGTCCACGACCACCTGACAGGGGTTGCACCCCGCCATGTGCTTCTCGAACTCCTCGCAGACCGCCGGGTCAACCGTGCCGTCCACGTATTCATTCAACATCGCCAGTAGTTCTTCGCACTTCATGGTCTATATCTCTTTGATGACCGAGCCGCCAGCCGGTCAAAAGTTACAAGGTTTGTGGCAAAATGGGTTTTCATTCGTGATGGTGATGCGTCCGGATTAACTGCTGCGCCGGATCGCCCAGCACGCGGGTTAAATCCTCGCGCAATTGCAGCCGGGCGCGGAGCAACCGCACTTTCACATTGGCCTCGCTTAGATCGAGCGCGGCGGCCGTTTCCTGAATGGACAAACCTTCCACGTCGCGCAGCAAAAAAACCAAGCGATGCTTCTCATCCAGCCGTGTCAACGCGTCATCCAGCAAACGACGCACTTCGTTCCGTTCCACCAAAAGTTCCGGCGACTGCCGCCAGTCGGCGATGAATTCCGGGTGCGGAATGGAATTCAAATCATCGGATGGTTCCGTCGCCTCGTCCAAGGAAACGGTGTTCAGCCCTTTGCGTTTGCGGATGATTTTCAGCGCCGCGTGGCTGGCGATGCGCAGCACCCAGGTGGAAAAACTGGCCTCGCCGCGAAAACCTTCCAGGTTTTCCAGCACGCTCAAAAACGTCTGCTGCGTCACATCCTCGGCGTCGTGTTCCTGCCGCAGCATCCGCATGGCCAGCCCAAAAACCCGCTGCTCGTGCCGGCTGGTCAATGCCTCAAAAGCGTCCAAGTCACCAGCTTTGGCGCGGCGCACCAACTCGGCATCGGTGGTTTCAGGGGTGAATTGATTAGTCATGTCAATTTGACAATGTGATTATATTTGCATATCAAGCTGCAACAAGCCGCAACTTTTGAATCACATCACCATGCCAAAGAAACTTCCATTTCAGAACTTGACCGAAGAAACCATCGGCTTGATGGCCGCGCACTTTCGTGCATTGGGGGAAGTCAGCCGCCTCAAGTTGATTTTTGCCGCCGGAAAGGGTGAGAAAAATGTGACTCAATTGGTCGCCGCCACCGGCTTATCACAGGCGAATGTTTCCAAACACCTTCGGATTTTGACTGAAGGCGGTTTACTCGTCCGGCGCAAGAAGCGAATTTATGTTCTCTATTCCACCAGTCACATGCCAATCCTCAAATTCATTGTGAAATTATGCAAGTAGCCAGCTTGCCTACTTTGAACCATTTTGCGATGGGGATTCCAGTGTTTTGGCCTCGCTGGCCACAATTTCGAGAATCACCGGTTGGCCTTCCGTGATAAGCTTTCGCTGATTGCTTGGCAATTTGGCGAGCAGCGACAATTCCATCCGCTGCAAAACCGTTTCAATCCGCCGCAAATGATGGCCGCGAATGGAAATCTCATGCGTCGTGAAGACGAGCTTGAGGTTTTGCTCGTCGCCGCCACTGTCGAGTTCCGCAAAGATGAAATGGTTGTGTGGCAGCAACAGAGAACGATCTGGCGTTGCTTCAATGCGTAATCCGCGTGCCTGTGGGTCGCTGGCCCAACATTCGGGTGTTTTTGTGCTCATGTTTTTGTATGGTTTGATGTTTCGGTTGATGTTGTTGAGCCAAATGGAGACGGAAAATTCGTTCGGCGGCTCGACGACCGAAGCGAATAAGATAACCGTGCAGGCGATTCCAAAGCCGATGCTGTCCGCGCGGGACTAAACTGGACGCAAATTCCATCGCCAGTGGCCGATGACCGGAGCGGGTGATATTCTCACGAAGTTGCTGCTTGTCCGGCGTGAAAATGCGAATGCCGCGCCGCCCGCGCGAAATGGTCACATACCATTGTTGCGCGTTCGTCGCCGGCTTGACCGTCGAATCGGAAAACAGGACATAATCCACGGTTTTGCCCTGTGAACCGTAGGACGTGACCGCGTAGCCGGGCAGAAATTCACGGAATGATTTGTCCAAGACGCGGCCATCCGTCAGTTCAACGCCGCCATCGGCGCGGACAGATTTCACGGTGACGAGTTCACCGTTGGTGACGCGCCCGCCGGACGCCAGCTTGCGATTTGCCTTGAGATTCAGCCGGTCGCCGTTTGCGAGAGAAAGCTCGCGTGTCTGGCAGACCGTGAGGCGGTCGAGTAATCGGTTCGAGACCGTTACGAACTTCCCGCCGACTTCGACGAGCACGCTCGCTTTCAAAATGCCTACCAGCTTGCCCTTCGCGCCCGGTTCGGCATCGCGAACATTCTGATTGAAGACAATAACGGCATCGGGCGGATAGAAACGCTCATCGCGTTTCTGTGCGTTGGTGAGGTCAATTCTTTCCAGTGCTTGAACCGCCGAGTCTGCCGCGCCAAGCAATCCTTTTCCTTTCAGCGCATCGCGCACGCGCGAGTTGACGCGATGCACTTCGCCCCAAGTTTGCGACACGACAACTGCGGAAGCGTTTTGCTCCGCGAGACGGAGATATTCGTCGGCGAGCTTGTCGGCTTGTTCGCCGATGCCACACGCAACAATTGCGCCCATTTTGTCGAGCCGTTCAAACGAATCATCCAACTTGCCGGCCGCAGCCGACTCAACGGCCTTGCGATACATCCTGATGTGCTTGCGTTCCTCGACATCACGACCGAGCGAAGGGTCTTGCCGGCGAATCTTTTGCAGTTCGACCGGCTTCACTCCGGCATGGCGTTCGATGGCGAGCAGGGCATCCGAAGCCTCGACCGCCCCGTGTTGCCGCGTGTCGCCGGAGAGAACCAGCCGTCCGTGGCGCTCATGGATCAACCGGACAAGCTCCAACATCTGCCGCCCGCCAATCTGTCCAGCTTCGTCCACCACGATGACTGCGCTGTCAGGAAGTTCACGCTTGATGAGAAAATTGGCGACCGTCGTTGGTGACGGGAATCTGGCCTTCTCCATCTCGACGACTTGCTGTCGTTGTGGCGCGAGAACAACCACGCTCCGGCCAGACTGCCGAAGTTGCTCGACCAGTTCGCGCAGGACAAAACTTTTGCCCGTGCCCGCGCCACCACGAAAGACAGAAACGCCATTTGTAGAACGGAGCAAGGCATCGAGAGCATTGCGTTGTTCATCGTCGAGTTGCGGATTCGCCGGACGAGGATTCGCCACCAGCGGGAGACAATCCCCGACACCCTCTTTCACGGTCTGAACGATTTCCCATTCGCGCAGCAGAACTTCCCGCAAAGTCACTTCACCTGGCCGGGCAGCGTCCCGGATGTAACCGCGACGGTGGGTAAAATCCTTGAGTTCGGAAACGGAAAAACTCTCACCCCGCGCCCGTCCCAATGCCTCCTGCCACAACTGACATTCCAGCACGACCGAGTTTCGGTCGAACAAATGTTCCTCCGCCCACTGAACCGCTTCACCAACACTAACGCGGTTTTCCTTTTTCGCGTCATTCTGCGGCTGCTCTGAAAGCTGGCGCAACAAAGCCTGCTCGGATTTGCTCAACTGCGCCTCCCACAAGGCCCGCAGTTCATCCCGGCTCAAATCTTTCTGTTTTCGCGTTCGCTTTTCAGTAGCAAGCTTCGCGCGGAGTCCCGCGATATTCGCGCCGCCAAGTTCCGGGTGATCCGCCAGTAGCTTCGCCAGCGCCTTGTCAATCTCCGCATCGCGTTTAGAAAAGCGTTGACAGAGTTCTTCGGGAACACCTTCCACTTGAAAATCGCCGCGCGGCAGGTTGCGAATCCGGTAGCCGAAATTCCGCAACTCACGGGCGAATTCGTGATAGTAGGCGTTCTCGGCAAACTTTCGTGCGCGCAACAGTTCGTAATTTTGCAGCGCCTTCCAGCGATTTTCCGCCGCGTCAAAAGTGGCGTTGAAGACGATGCAGTGCGTGTGCAAATGCGGATCGAGTGCGCGTGAAGTATCGTGGGTGAACAAGGCGGCGGCGAAGTTGCCCGTGAGGCGGTCGGTCTGCGCGCCGCCAACCCGGATACGAGTCGCCGCGAACGACTCGAATTCCGCGAGCGCCGTCCGAACGGCTCGCGCGTGGGCTTGAAGAATCCGTTCGTCTTTGCCCAAAAATCCCGCGATGGAAACCGACTTCGGTGGAGAGAAGGTAAAGTCGAAGAAAATCCGCCGATTGGCCGCGTTTTCGCCGCCTGCTGTCCGCGTCGTGTTTAACCGTTGAGTCAAAGTCTCGCCGGAAGACGGATGCTGATTCTCGCACAGGCGGAGAAAATCATCCGCGCGGACTTTCCCGGCCAAACCGAGCCGTTGCGCGCCGAGGCCGAGCCATTCGCCAGCCACACGCTGGCCTTCATCGTAGTAATCCCCAACACAGAGATTTTCTTCAAAGTATTCCCGCGCGTTTGCCAGGTTGTATTGTGTCTTGGCCGTGACCACGGCAAATACTTTGTCACGTCAACACGTTGAGAAGATGTATCAGATACACAACAGGAAATAGTCGCGAACCTCAACAATATCGCCGCGCTACCGGCGCAGCCAGCCCGCCGGTTGGCGCGGACTGGTCACAAAATAATACCCATTGCTGGCAACCAACGAAAACCGCTGGCGCGGGCCGCTCAAAATGTTCTGTTGGATGACTTCGATGAAATTTGTCGTGACCTGCGAGACGATGGCGACATGGCCGAATTTTGTATCCGTGAAAACCAGCAAGTCATCGGGACGTGGTTGGTTGGTTGAACCATTGCGGTATTGAACCAATCCACGCCGCGAATTGAGCACGCCATCGGGAAGGCTTTCATCAAAAAAACTCTTGGCGTGACCCATCACGTCCGGCATCCGGTGATTCTCCGCTTGGAAATAAAATCGCTTGATGAATTCAACGCACTGCCATTTTTGGCCGAAGTAGTAGCCGTCCGCGCTGTAATTTTTTCCGTAGCTGCGAAAAAACAAAAGCCCGTTGTCATAAACCGGAACGCCTTTGTAGCTGTCCAGCACCCGGCCAATTCTTTGAGCGTTCCAGAAAAATAAAATGGTGATAGCGATCCCGGAGGACAGCGCAATGCCAGTCAGAAGGTTGATCCGTTTCATGGCGAAAGCGGCTCGTATGCAACTGATTTTGTTGTTTTCATATTTCCTTTCTTGCGGTCTCCCTCTGCCAATATTTCCAGCTTTGTGTCGGACAGCAGCCGAAACCGCAAATTTGTAATTTGCTCACCGATTTTGCGAAGCTGCGCGTTTTCTTCGTCCGTCCGCAAATGTGTCGTTTGGTGAGGAAGGCGACTTCTCATCTGGTCGCCTCCGAAAAAGTAACCGTCACCCCGGCAACATTCGTAACTGCTGGAACTTCACGCCGCGTTTCAAAACTCAACTTGACCGAAAGATTGGTGGGGGATGCCCATGAAACCGTAACGTCGTCTCCGACTGGCACAACGTAAACATTGCCGGGGTAGCCACGTTTCTCATTGGCACGGTGCAAGTCAATGTGCTGCGGATACCCGGTTGTATCATAGAAAATCTCTCCGAACACGGTGCAAACATAACGCTGATCTGGCGATGGAATGTTTCGCACGGCAACGATGTCACCTCGTTTGGCGGCTGAACAGCCAGACAACACGAGATTTGCAAATCCGAGGATGAGGAGCAGTTTTCTCATTCGCTTTCAAAACAGATTTACTTGCTGATTGGAATATGCGCGGCAGAGAGGATGCGATTGAGAACTGTGGCTGGTGTTCCATTGACCGACAATTTTCCTTCTGACACACCATAAAAATAAATCTGACCGCACTCGAAGCAAATTACCAAGTCTTCAACTTGGTTTCCCATTTTCGCGCGAATGCCGTGCCGGGGATTAAAGCACATGGCTTCAGGGCCATCCATTGCAATGCCCGCATACAACGCATCAAGGCTCGCATGTCTTTCACTTCCGTCTTTGATTTGAACTTTTCCAAAGACCGAGTATCCGTGGAAATTGTTTGTGGCTTTTACCCCCGGTTCGGGGTCAAGAGACAACAGGGTAAATTCATCGGCATTTTCCAGAACATTCAGACCTTCTTTGGGAACTAAAGTTCGTCCAGACGCCGACGTTTTAATTTCCGATGACGGTATCGCGCTGACTGCGTTTGTGGAAAGAATCGAGCACTCAAGATTGGCAATTAAATTTGTGTAGCCATAGTCAACCGAAGTTGCCAACAGCGTGAAGGGTTCAATAAATTGTTCATCGCTCTCCCCTTCTGCACCTCGGTAAAACAACATGACTTCCGTAATGGTGATTTTTTTTATGTCCTGTGGATTGGGAATAGGCGATTTCCATTTTGATTGTCCCCGCTGGATCGCATCCATCATTTGTTCTGAACTCAAAGTGCGGTGGAGTTCAAACGGCTCTAAACCTTTCCAAACGATTTCAAGGCCGGCAATTTTTCCATCATTTCCAAAGCTGATATGAACGCCGCCCAACGGACCGATTCCGCTGAAATCTATTCCATCAATACGCCGGATGAAAAAAATGCCGCGTAAACTTACTTCTTCGACGTTCGTGCCTTTCATTTTGTCAAACCATCCGTGATGCCCGACTTCTTTGAAAGTTCTCAATTGCGTGCTGTCTCCTTTTGTGGCGAGTTGCGAGCGGTCAATGCCGAACAAGCGAAGATAGTCCAGCGCCAACTGATAAGTTTCTTCTTCGCTGGGAACGCCAGAGGCTTGTTTTTTTGGGGCGACCTCGGCTTTTCGGTCTTTGTAATAAATCCAACCATAAGGCGGAAAAATTCCGAGGTATCGCGTGCGGTCGCTGTTGGCAAAATATAAAAGTTGTTTGTCTTTGAAAGGCGGCTGCCCTTCAATGTTCGTAAGATTTCCCATCGTGAATGTCCCCAAATGCATCAGGTTTGAGATCACTGCTGGCGAAAAGTTTTGTGGAACGATTTTGTAAATCCAAAGACCCGAAGGCCAATGGTTCGTTGGAACATTCCAGATAATTTTAACTCCGTTTGTGCCAGATGGGGTTTCTGATGAAGAAACCTCATCGGCAAAACAGCAAGTTGCAAACAGGAAAAACTGTATGGTTTGAATCAATTTCACGGATAAACTTGCTTATCTCGAAAGTCCAGCGTGCCGCTTGTGGAATCGGGAGGGCTTTTAAGCGTATCATCTAAACAATTATCCCATCCGGCGACGCGAAAGGTTATTGTCGTGCCTACCAAATTTGTTGCGTATTGATACTGGCCTACTCCCGCGTCAAACCACGCGTCTTTAACCGTTTCGGGTGAAACTAAAAAACCGCCAGTCATTTTCTTCGCCCAAATTTCACCGAAATCCTCGCCGATTGCCCCGATTGTCGTCATGCCACATAATAGATGATTATCGCTAGTCAGCGGGAAAAACCCATGATTCACGATGCTTTGATAATTGGCGTCGTGTAAAGAATTGCAAGCGAGAATCCCTATCCATTTCAGATTGCCAGCACCGCCAAAACCAAACTCGGACAAAGCAATCCAAGGAGCAGAACCGTCAGCCGGATTTGCGCTCGCAAAATAAGTCTGTTTTGATTGACTCATATAGTTGTGCTGCTCAACCGAAGTTCCGAAGCTTCCGTGGTCAATAAACAAGCCTAGGTTGACTCCGCCAAACAAATCGCTTCCGCCCAGCGAACTTTTTTTGAGGTCATTCACACTAAAGTCCGTGCTGCCTTTTTTGAATCCCATTTTCCAGCCCTTCTTTTGCATTCTTGCTATAAATTTATCCGCACACACCGCAGCTTCCGGGATTGGGTCAAATTCAATATTTCCATACGAACTCTCGATTTGAATTTTCCCGCTGTTTCCAGGAAGAGGCAGGCCATTTTTGGGAACGCCGTAAGTGTTGGTCGTCAGGTGATCAAAATAAGCAACGCCAACAATGCCCACACCATTTTTTACCGGACTTGTTGGCGGCCTTGTGGGCGCAACGGTATTTTGAGACGGGGCAGAATATGCTGCGGCTGGTGACATCCCGCCACCGCTACTCTCGCTTTCCAGCAGCATCGCGGAACTTGGCATTTTCACGGGTTGATCTACGGACATCACCGCTTCGACCAGAGCCTGAACTTCCGATTGCGAAGCTTCAAAAATTTCAAAGCCATTCGTGTTAAATCCGGGCGGATAAATTGCGAGGGGAAGCGGCGGTCCTGAACTTTCTGGCGACAACGCCCATAGTTCCGTGGCTTCTTCGGAAGCTACCGAGAATGAAGAAGCAGAACTCGAAAAGCCGCTGCCCCCGCTACTCATCATCGAAAATGCCTGACCATTCGTTTGAGCCGTGATTGAATAATAATAGACGCCATCGGGTATATTTGTGCCGCCGTCGCCCGTTCCATCCCAATTGAACTGCAACGAAATTCCGCTGCCGGTGACAGTCCGAACTGCATTGCTGGACTCATCAATCATTTTAAGCGTCCAATCCACATTGGCTGTAAAAGCGGCGGTAACTTGTTGCGTTTGACCAAGAGACGGTTCAAAAAACGGCTCACTGAATGCGACTTTCTGAATCAGGTTGTCAAACGTGACTGACTTGTAAGCCGAAACTCCGCGCCCGATGTCTATTGGGAATGATCCACTTGGGCCAGATAATCTTGACTGTGCTTTCGCTGTCGCGAACAAAATGTGCGGGCCATTTGGCCACTCGCAGGTGTTGACTATGTAATTTGTTCCGTCATCGCTGCTGTCCATAAGCTGTCCGTCAACATACAAAGCCGTTGTGACAATCGGCAGGCTGCTTGTTGTCCCAACAGAAACAGTGACGTAACCCGAAAGGCTTGCACCGTTGGTTATTGAAGTAATCGTGATGGTTGGATTTGCTCCCGAATTCGCCCCTTTGTCCGTGATGCGATAAAAACGCATCGGCATTTTATTCGGATTCAAAATTGGAGGGGTGAGAAAGTAATTTCCAAAGTCACCAATAAAAGTGTTTGTGCCGTGAGACGGATAATTGTCGTAAAGTTTTGCCCATGCCGTGCTGCCGTCATCGTTGCCCGCCAGTTGATCCGCATAATCCACCTCGTAAACTTCATTTGAAACGCTTGCCCAATGAAGTTGAATTGCGTTTTCCAGTGTGGTGTTGACGCTGGTAAATTTGAGCGTGTTTGTTTGTGCGTGGCAATGAAACGCAGCCGCGAGCAAAGCAAGCATCCCGATAATTTTCCGTTTGGTTGTTTTCATATTTTCCTTTCTTGCGTTCCCGTCTGCCAACGATAGGGGCGTGACCTACTCACGCCCCGCGACAGGCACTGGTATGCCTTTACAGGAACGCTTTGGGGCACTCCCGATGTGGGCGTGCCTCGTTGCGTGTCCTGTAAGTGAAATTACCAGTTTCGTCGCGGACAGCAACCGAAGCCGCAAATTTGTGATTATCTTTTGGTTTCCATATTTATTCTTTGAGAACGTTTCAATTGAAACAGAAACGCTCGGTTTCAGCTACACCGATTTTCATTTTTTGTATCACGCACGGTCGCCAGATGCGGCAGGCAGAACGCCCACGCTGGATTCAAATTCAAAGGATATATTCCACTCTCGACTTCATTACATTAGCGGAAATGGCGCGACTTTGTCGTGACCACGCATCGGACGCCACACGGACTGTCCGCGCATTTTGTGTAGCTGATACATCTTCGCGCGTTTGGTTTCTGGTGAACTGTCGCCGTGAAAACGATTGCGACTTTGAAGTCCGGCGAGCAACTCTGGGGCATTTACCACACCGACCGGGAATATGCTCGCGAGTTGGGTGATCCCCTTCGCACAGTCGTTGAAGCACCCAATAAACTTATCGCCGAGGAAACCGCCGCGCAACTTGGCTTTGGTGATCCGTGGGCGCATCCGGTCAATTCTGAAGAAGTGAGACACGCACAGTGGCTTCACAAACGCCGCCCTGGACACCGGCAAGAACTCGCGCACAAAACCTCACGCGGCATCCGTATCTGATTATGCAAACACCCACTACCGCTCAATTACGCACCGCCATCGAAGTGCTCACAAAGCTTGGCGAACGTCTCAACACCCACGCCGAACATTCCGTGATGCAACTGTCGGAATCGCCACTCGGTGCTCACTACGCCGGGCGCATCGAAGTGGGGGCGATTGAACAAACCAGCCGCATCGAAGCCGTCGCCACGCAATTGAAAAACTGGCGCGACGAGTTGTTGCAACAGGAGAGGCAGTGTGTTTCTCATCATGTTTAATACAGGACAAGCCTTACCCCTTCGTGAACGAAGGACTTGGTGTCCGCGAATGAGTCGCGGCGGGCACGCGGAATATCCGCGCGAGATCAACCGTTCATGGACATGGCATTGGCCAGTCCACGGGCTTGATTCAGCCGGGGACAGGACGCGGACAGGAACTTTCCGTGTCCGCGAACAATCCGTGTCCGCGTTCAGTCCACGCCAACAATCATGTCCGCGAACAATCCATGTCCATGCACAGGCAACAGCCTCAATCGTCCGTGAACAGGCAACGGCCACTGACTTGGACTGGCCACAGACAGTCCGCAGCCGTGATCAATCCGCGTCCGCGAACTGGTCACGCACGCGATTTGTCCGCGACCGTGGACTGGCAAAGAATCATCCGCGTCGTTGCATCGTGGTGTCCATCTTGCCGCCGATCCATTTCCCGATTCACGTCCAAATTATTCCAGCACATGTCCTCATTTGATCCAGCCACAGTGCGTCAAGCGGTCGCAGAATTTACGCCGCTCCGTCCGCAGAAGTTCCAAGATTTGATTCCGGCCAAGGATGTCATCATCGAATTGCGCCAACGGCGCGCTTCGTATCGGGCGATTGCCACTTTGCTCACGCAACATTGTCTGCCGACGAGCAAGACAGCCATCGCCACTTTCTGCCATCAGATTCTTGGCGAGATTGTCCGGCCACACCGCCGCCCCGGACGAAAACGCTCGGCTTCTCCTGCCGAGCCAAATGGCCGAATGGCTACACCTACTCAAACAGAGCCAGGGGAAATTCGTCCGTTGCAAGAACTACCGGCAGACCTTAATGGCAGCGGAATTCCGCAAATCCGCAGCCGTGGGCCACGCATCGCACAAGTGCGGATACTTAAACCTGAAAACACATGAAACGTCTCGACCTCATTCTCAACGGTAAAGGCGGAGTCGGCAAAAGCTTCTTCGCCGTCAACTTCGTTCAGTATCTCAAAGACAAGGGCATCGCCCATGTCGCGATTGACAGCGACAACGAAAACTCAACCTTGAAACGGTTTCATCCCGACACTCGCTTCCTGGACTTGTCCAAACGACGCGCGCTTGACGAAATTTTCGCCGCGTTGGAAAAGGCAAATTTAGTCGTTATGGACTGCCGTGCCGCGTCCACCGACCTGTTCATTGAATTCTTCGCCGAAATTGACCTGTTCGCCGTGCTGTCCGCGCTCGGCGCAAAGCTCACGCTCGTCATGCCGGTGAATCACGAGTCGGACAGCGTGGAACAAATCCAGCGGCTCACGGACGAGTTCGGAGACAAGTGCGGCTACGTCGTTGTCCGCAACGCCGCGCACAGCGACAGTTTCACGATCTTTGAAACGTGCGAAGTCCGCGCGCTGCTCAAAGACAAGCTCGGCGCACGGGAAATCGGCATGAGCCGGATGCAGGACTGGCTGGTTGAAGCGCTTAACGCCGAGAATCTGACGGTCACAGCGGCGGCGAAACATCCCGCGTTCAGCCTGCTCGACCGGCAACGACTCCAAACGTGGCAACGCAGATTTTACGTTGAAGTTGAGTCTGCCGCCAACCTCCTACTGTCTTCAAAGTGATGTCCAAGCCCAGCACACAGCCGCCGGACTTCGACGAGGAATTCACCAAGGCCGTTGCCGAGTGGCGCGATAAACATCGGCTACGAGAAGACGACGCGGTGATATTGCTTGTCGAATTGTTCCGAATCCACCAGCAGCATTGGGATGAAATTCGCCGCCGTGAGATTCCGTCCTTCGAGCAATTTCGCGCGGACATCACGAAGCTCTTCGGCGCGGCGCAGACATTTCAACAACAGTCGTCATCCTTGATGGAACTGCTGCGAAGCCAGCCACCAGCTCACCGTGCCGCGAGAATCACCCGCGCCGCCGCGATCTTCGCCGCGCTCGCCGCCTTGCTGGCTGGCTACCTCATCGGGAGGGTGTGGCGATGAAACTCGGCCTCATTCCGTTCGACCCGATAATTCTGCCGCCAGACATCATGCTCGCGTCGCGGCATCCGCAAAACTTCTTGGCGTTCGGCGGAATTTTTCTGGTGCTCATTGCAGCTTGGCTATTGTTCGTTCCTCGAAATCGCAAAGGCTGCGTCGCGCGGCTCGGAGGTCTGAAGTGGAAGCGAAATCAATTTTGTCGCGGCTGGCTTATCACCGGCGACACCGGCTCCGGCAAAACAAGTTCCGGTATCAACCAACTGGTGCATCAAGTTTTTCAAAACGAGCCGACATGGGGCGGGCTGTGCGTTGATGAGAAAGGAGTTTATTGGGAAACACTGGCTGCGATGGCTCGTCACTACGTCCGCGAACACGATCTGATTCATCTGCAAATCCGCGCAAACGACACCGATGCGCAGTGGACGCCGCCGAATCGCTACAACCTGACCGGCGACCGCAGTATTCCGTTCTCCACATACGCCAAGTTCATCGTGGATACCGCCACGAGTCTTGGCCAGGGCGGGGACAAAGGTTTTTTCAAAAGCCAGGCACAGACCCACATCGCGCACGCGCTCGAAATGCTCTTTGAATTGAACCGCCCCGTGACTTTGCTGGACGCCTATGAATTATTGTCCAATCGCGACCTGCTGGAAGAAGAAATGGAAAATCTCGAAAATCTCCTCGAAACACCACGCCGTGCCGCCGTTTACGCCCACTTTTTAGATCGTTTTCTGACCCAGCCTGCCGAGCAATTTGGTGGCGTCCGTGAAACCATTGGCAACTATCTGCAATACTTCCTGACGCCCGAAGTTGCCGAGGTGTTCTGCACCGGTGAAAGCACGTTTGATTTTTCCGCCATTGACCATGGCAAAATCATCCTCACGACGATGCCACAGAAGTTTCAGACCGAACGGCGTTATGTGAACACATTTCTGAAGCTGCTGTTTTACAACCACGCCTTGCGACGTTTTGACAAGGCAAAGGCAGAGCGTGGCAAAGACAATTTGCTCATTCTCTGGGCCGACGAAGCCCAACGATTTATGACGGCCAGCGAAGACGGCACGAGCGATTACAACTGCGTGGACGTGATCCGCGAAGCCGGCGCGACCGTTGTGGCCGCCGCACAGTCCACAACTTCGCTTGTGCCACCATTGGGCAACGACAAGGCGAAGGTTCTGACCTTGAATCTTCGTAACCGGATGATTTTCCGTTCCGCCGACGAAGCCGATGCCGTTCAAGCCGCCGACTTCATTGGCAAAAAGCGGGTCATAAAACGGTCATGGGGTCACAGCGCCGGAAAACGCAATGTGAATTACAACGAGACCGAAGAACACAAAATCAAGCCGCACAAGCTCCGCAACCTCCGCGATCACGAGTGTGTGCTCGTCCACTGCGAACGCGGTTTTCATCGTGTGACATTGCCACCTTTGGAGTCAAATGGGGCAGTGTCACCGTGGTTTCCGTGGTGGAGGCGATTGTGTTCATAACACTATCGCAGTTCCAAACGCGCGGCTTGCTCCAATTCAAAGCTGCCATCAGCGCCATCCATTTTTCGATCAAGCCTCGTTTGTTAGCGACATTTTAGGACAGAAGACTTTCTTGCTCCAAAGCTTTGCGGGCCTTTTTCAGTGTTCGACAAATTTGGGTGAGTTCGGCGTAATCATTCAGCGCAGGTAGATACTTTTCATGTTTCAGATAGAGTTCTCGATCCCCACGAACTTCGAGGATTGACTCAAAGTTGCGGGGAATGAGGAGGCGGGCGTTCGGACGATACGGCAAAACTTCCGTGGCAAATATTTTCAAACCGGCAAGGTCGTAATCTGGGAAATAGAGCAAATGCCCCTTCCAAGTATCAAGCCATCGCCGCCAAGTTTCGCCCCAATGCCATCGCAGCACGACGGCATAATCAAGCTCCATCAACTCCGGGAAATATCTGGCTGCCTTTTCAAAGTGCCAAAGACATTCGGCATTCTCAACGGCGACAAGATGCGAAGATTCAACCCGCAGGTTGGGAAGTTCGCCAAGAGTAATTAAAACAGAAGTGCCCGGAGGGCTTGAGTTCAAAGGTTTGCCAGCGACATAGCAGTTCCCAAACGACCGGATAAAAATGCCGTCAAATGGACGGTTTGGCAGTGCTTTCGAGTTTCCTGCCACATCTGCCATCAAGCTGCGACTGCGATTATCTGGAACAGCCTGCGCATACCGCGCCAAGTCCCGAATCCCCCATTGATGTTCTACAAAATCCGCCAGCTTGCCGGGAACGCCGCGAACAACGTAACTTGATCCTGCCTTCTCCAGGCTCACGACGCCCGCTTTCTGCAAAGGAAGCAGCACGCTTTTCGACAGTTGGCTCTTGGGCAGTGACTCGCCCGCATCCAGCTTAACCAGCTTTGCCGCTTGAGCAACGGTCAATCGCATTTCAACACCTTTCGAAGAACGGTCTGTCCGGCAAAGCGTTGGCCGCGTTTGCAAACCCGAATCCAATTCTCGAACCCAACCGTCTGCTGGGAGTGTCCCGCTGTAATCAGGATTATTCCCCTCGTCTTGGCATATTCGAGCACGCTGCGAACATATTTCGGTGCAAGGACGCCGGTTTCATCCAAGACACAGTGAACCGTTGACCCCGCTTTGGAATCAATCGCGCGCTCACGATAAACCTCGATGAGGGACAAATAGATCAATATTTTCACGAGATAGTCAGTCCCGGTTGACCCGATGTGATCCAGCGATTTTCTCCAGCCCATATCATGGCTGTTCTCATGCACTCGAATGAGAAAATCGAAATAATCCGCCAGCCTAAGCCGCTTGTCGCTGTAGTTCTCAATTTCACGCACCAAGCGCGAAAATGTATCAATGGCCTTGTCAATTTGCTCCCGGTCCGCACGTTTTCCGAAAAGGTCACGGTCGGTGTTGAAAGCCAGCCCGCCGAATGTTTCAATTTCAGCCAGAATCTGGGTCAGATTGTTGTCAACCCGCTCGACCTTCAACTCGATGGAATCCAAAACATCCACAAAGTTGTTTTTTTCCAGATTGGTTTGAACCATTGTTGCTGTCTGTCTGACCTGCCGAATTCCTTCGCGGAAATCAGCATTTTTGGCACAGATGTTCCGAATGAGTTGTTCAAATTCTTGGATTTGAATTTGCTTCATTCCCTGGATGCCCCGGTTGTTGACGAACGGACGCAACTCCGCGCCAACGAAAATATACCAATTGAAATGCTCATGAATGGGGGAGAAGCCCAGAACCTTGCGTTCAAGGGTTTCCGCATCGAAGTGATTCAGAAACGAGCGTGCGCTGGTGTTGCCTCTTCGATCAACTTCTCCTCGGATTTCGTGAGCTGATTCGGCCACCTTCGCAAATTCGCAGGCGGCACCCGGACGATAGAATGGAGATGGATTGATGTCATCGCGATCAAAGAGTCCCCATTCTTGGAGAAATCGCATATCCTGCCGAAACCGGCGAACCGCCTCCTCATCACGGTTCAATTGCGAGCTTTGATTTGCAAGCTCATCTTGGCGAGTCTTGAAAGCCGCGATTGATTGTTGATGCCGACCCTCAAGTTGTTTGCGGTGTTTTGTTTCAGAATCTAAAGATTCTTGGATATTCCGGCGTTGGGACTGGTGTGAATCCAACGGGGCAATGAACTCCTGCTTCATTCGCTGAAATTCAACCACCTCATTCGTGTAGCTTTCAATTTGTGTAATCGCATTTGCAGCAGTTTCGGCGCGTTGTTTGGTTGCTTTTATCAAAGCCGTATTTACACCCTGATCTGCCAGTGACTTTTGAAACATCTTTTCTATACGTTCACGGTCAGCATCGCGGCGGCGGACGGCTTCACTATCATCTTTGCCAATTGCCAAGAGGCTGTCGTCGCGTTCTTTGGTCAATCCTTTTTTGCGGTTGTCGAAATCCTCCTTTAACCGGCTCTTGCGGGATTGAAACTGCGCCTCTGATTCGCGTTCTTCTTTGCGAAGTTGCTGCTCCTCTCCTTTCAGTTCTAAATCAAGTTTATCCAGCTTGCTCCGGCATTCACGCTTGTGCGCCTGAAACTGGCTCTGAAGCGTAATAATCCGATTGTCCAAATGATTTACCTGATCCAACAATGAGCGGCATATCTGGTCACTGTTTTCAATCTGCGATTGCAGGTTGCTGAACACCTGCGCTGCTTGCTTCTCAAATTCATCAACGGCTGAAATATACCGCTGCTGGGCGGCCACCAATTGATCGTTGTCATGGCTCAGGGACTTTTGCAGTTCCTGAAGCCCTATCTGGAGCGCGTCTCGATCATAACTGGCGGACGGCATCGGCAATTTATCGGTGGATAATTCTACACCCCACACGGAGTCGTCCTTCGACTGCGCAGTTCTTGCCCCCAATTCCGCCGCGTTATGAAAAAGCGTTTCTCGCGAAAGCGCCTTGGCCGCCTTGGGCCACGTTTCCGGCGCTTCGGCTTGGAAAAAACGGGCTAACGATCCGTCAAAGCGTTCTAGTTCTTCAGCCGCCCGATCACGTTGCGTCTTGGTCTGATCAATTTTCACCTGCCACTCAGACTGTTCTGTTTTTGCCTGCCGATCCAATTTCTCACGGGCATTGCCGCGCTTTTCTTTCTCAAGGACAAGCTCGCCACGTAAACCTTGCAACCGCAATGTTTCATTACGGTGCTTGTTTTGGTTTACTTCCAAATTCTTCGATGCCTTTTTTAATTCTTCCGGCTCGTTCATTTCTGCAAGAGCCTTAAACTCCTCGTTCAGCTTGGTGCGGCCAAATTCAACTCCGGCCCTCCTTGAGCCGAAGGATGCCTTCGCCCGACTTTGTTCCTGCTCCACGACAGCCAAGGCTGCGACATGCTCCCCATCAAGCTGCTCCAAAGCCTTACTCAACGCGCGTTCCGCCTCGACCTTGCGCTGCTCAAATTGACGGCTCAATTCAGTCCACCCCTGCTGAATATTCGCGAGCATCTGCTGTTTTCGGGTGTTCTCGTCGTCATACTTTGCCGTGAGGGTCGTGTATTCCGTTTCGGCAACCCGCTTTTCTTCCCGCAGTTTTGGCAGCGTCTCTAGTTCCGCAGCCTTCCTGTCAATCTCGCGCGCGACATAGTCGGCTAGTTTTTCTTCACCTTGCCGAATCTTCTCCTCGATTACCGCAATATTTTCCCCCAATTGCTTGATCACTTCCGCCAGTTTGGCTTCGTCCGATTCGTATTGCTCTCGTTCTGAATGGCGTTCCTTATCCAGAGTGCCTTGACCTTCCTGAAGCTCGCGCGACCGCTCCGGGAGACGCTTCGCCATTCGCACCAAATCCTCACTGGCACGTTGGCGTTCCCCTTTTGCGGCTTCAAATTCTTCCGCCACATCCACCAAGCGAAGGGCATCGTCTTCGTGGCGGAGATACGTCTTCACGGCCCGGTTCACCCTGCGAAAATTCTCCAGTTGCCCCTTCAGCGCCAGAAGGTCGAGTTCAGTCGCAAGTGAGTCCTCACGCACACCACAGGTGAGAGCGGCTTTGAATTTGTCCGCGTCAAGTTGGCTGACGGTGAAAATCCCGCTGATGATGCGCGGCAAAATTGATACCTGCCCGGAGCTTCTTGGGGTGGGGCGAAAGACCGCGTAAGGGGATGGGGTGATTCCATAAACACGGCGATGAAATTCTTCATAGGAAGAAACAGAATCGTATTTGCACCGCGCGTCGCGTAGTCGTTGCTCCACTCTTTCAACCGGTTGCACGAAACTCCCGTCCAGGTAAAAATCCTTTTGGTAAGGTGCGTCGATAAAAAAGAACTGAATTCGTCCCGCTGGGCGAGTGACCGCAATGTGATAGGCAGGCTGCCCATCACCTCGCGACACTTCGTATATCAGATACGAGGGCGGATCACCCAAATAGTGGCTGACAAAATCTGATTTTGTTTCGTGCAAGGCATAGGGGGATTTCTCGTTCGTGCCCAGATAAAAGAATAAAACCGTTCGTAGTAGGGTTGTTTTCCCATGCCCATTCACGCCGATAACTTGGCCGTGGCCGCCGACTGGAAACTCCAAATAGTCGAAGCCCGCCGAGTTGATCAGAATAATACGTTCAAGCTTCTGCATTTGGTTCCTCAGTTTCATTTGCTTCGCCGTGAATTTCGATCCGATCAGCGAACTCAAAAAGATAGTTGACGGCCGAGAGCACACGATATTCCTGCCGGCTGGCATCAAACTCGGAGAGATAACCCTGACGCATCAGCGATTGCAGAATGTTTTCAAGCCGGTCCGCATTCGTCGCCCCGCCTTTTCCTGCAAACTGAAGGAACCGTTCTGCCTTGGGATCGTTGTTGCAGCGTGCTACCAATGCAGACGCCGAAAAAATCTGTCCCTCGCCAAAGTTTTCAATGTGAGTCGAAAGAAAATCCAGCAGCCTCATCAGGCGGATCATCCGGTCGAGTTTCGTCTCTTGATTGGCCTGCGGCTCATCGTCGGCAGTGAAATAGAAGCAGTTGTCGCTTTTCTGAAGTCGAAACCCGAGCGTCTCAAAATATGTTTGGCATGGTTTCTCGTCCGCTTCGACACGAGCAAACAAGTCCGCGTCCTCGCTTGATCCGTTGCGTGACAAAAGCAGGTTGTCTCCCCGGCAGAGCCGGGTAAACAAGCTGCGCGCGAAAGGTGGCACTTCTATATTCATGTTGTCAATAAAGCTGGCGGTTTTACGACCGCGTATTCCCATTCTCCATCGGTGGCCAAATCAAAATCCCGCCCATCCCAAGCCCCGGCCCAATCCTCGTTGGCAATAATGGCGCAGTAGCCGTCAATTCGCTCCTCCTCCGTCAGCGGACGACCTTCGACTCGTGCTTTGCAAAGAAAAACAAAAAGGTCTTGCTGCTGTTTGGTAAACGCCTCATAGACATTTTGCCAGTCAATGAACGGAGGCACATCATCCAACGGCTCCTGATTGACTTCCACGCGGCGGACTTTGCCGGCAACCTCGCCAATTCCAGCCCTTGCCAGCGCTCTTTGCAAAAGCTCCGGGCGACCATCAATGATGGATGGGGACAGCAACGTGCGAAGCCGGAATTCATGAAACCACGGACCGGTAGCAGTCGCAGCGACCTCCAACAAGTTGGTTGCGGTCAGGTGTTCATGTCGCTCAATCAATCCGCAAAGACGGATGAGCTTTCGAGCGCGGGCGTAATCGCGTTGGACGCGGTTAAGATAATCTTCGATGCGTTGGTAAACATCAATCAACGCATCGCCAATCTGACCGCATCGGTGAACCACCTGCCTGCGCAAAGACATGAGATCAATCTCTTGATGCACTTGAAAAAACGCATCGTTTCGCAGCAGGTTGTTCAAATCCGCGACGGCATTGCCGTAGCTCCTTGCGCGGGCAAGGTGCCACTCCAGTTTCATGAGTTTAACTTCATAGTCCGAACCGGCGCGGTAATCATAATCAACGGCAGCTTTGACTTCTTCCAGATGTCGCTGGATGCGGCTCTTGCAGGTGCGAAGCAAACGACAGATGCGACGGAGCAGCATGTCTCCTTTCGCGGAATCTGACAGCTTTTGATAGCCTTCAATGGTGCGGCGAATCTCCTCAAGCAACCCTACGAGCCAATCAGCTTGGGCAACTTCCGCCGCTCCCAGCATTTCGTCGAAAAACCGTTCGACTCGCTCGTCAAGACGATACTCGCCTGCTTCAGAATCAAATTCGACAAGCTCCAAGCCGATCAACCTTTCAAGCGTGGCCGGATCAACAAACTCGCCGACAATTTCCGGCGTGACCTTGGCGTGGCGGTTTTCGAAGAACCGCTGCAATGCAATCCGCAGATCAGCCTGGAAGATTCTGAAAAAACTGTCTTTTGCAATTTGCATATTGACGGGCTTAATTCGCTCAATAAGTCGCCACTCTAAGATTTGGAGTTGCTTTCATTTTGATCAGAATTTAACAAGAGCGGTCGGACAAATACAGTCCAACCCCAAAATTTCGCAGCACATCATTTTCCCCGGCTCGGTGGTAGTGTCGTGCTCGTCAACTGCGAGCGTAACTTCCGGCGCGTGACGCTCCCATCGCTCGAAGCCGATGGCACAGTTGCAAAATGGTTTTCATGCTGGCGAAGGTGAGGCTCAATCCGTTTAATTGACCAATGCCATGATTGTGTCCATCATCACCGGCGGGTGACACGCCCATGAAATGTCGCGGAACGAAGCCCAAACCAGATTTGAGTTGATTGACCCCGCAATTGAAATGCGCGGTTGGCGGCGTTCTGAAATCAGCATTGAGGTTAAAACCGATCCGCAAATTGACATCGTTGACGGCAAGCCGCGCCGCCGCCCTGCCGGGCGCACAGATTATATTTTGCGCCGCCCACTCACTGACGGCACCGAACCCATCCCGCTGGCGATCATTGAGGCAAAGCGCGAAGGACTGCCGCCCGAACACGGTTTGCAGCAGGGCAAGGATTACCGCGTGGGCGAATTGAACAACGTCCCGTTTGTTTTCAGTTCTAACGGCCACCAGTTCGTCGAATACGACGAGGCCACCGGCCAGACTTCCGAACCCAGGCCGATGGCGGAATTTCCGCGCCCGCACGAACTCATTGCACGTTATCTCACGAGTCGCCAGCTTCCCGCCAAATCGGTTGATCTGAAACTTTTGGAAACCGGCTACGCCCAAGGCCGCGATTATCTTCGGTATTATCAGGATGCCGCAATCCGCGCCACGGTGGAAAAAATCATCCGCGACCGCGCCGGCAAACGCCGCGTGCGCGCCCTGCTTTCGCTCGCCACCGGCTCCGGCAAAACTCGCATCGCCGCCGTCTTGCTTCGGCGGATGTTCGATGCCGAGGCATTCGGCAAAGCGTTGTTTGTTTGCGACCGGACAGAATTACGCGACAACGGGCTTGGCGACTTTCAGGCATCGTTTGGCAACAATGCCGCCGAGGTGGACACGCGCAATCCGCAGAAAAATGCCCGCGTGCTCATCGCCACCTATCAAACGCTTGACCAAAAAGTCCGCGACGCCGATGGCAAAGAAACCACGTTTTTCGCCAAAAATTATCCGCCGGGATTCTTTGACGTGATTGTGATTGATGAATGTCACCGCAGCGCGTGGGGCGACTGGTTTGCATTTCTCAAAGCCAATTTCGACGGTATTCACATCGGCCTTACGGCCACGCCGCGCGAAATTGAATTGCCGGAGACAAATGACGAACTGACCAAGCAGGAAATTCAAAACGACCGTCAGCGGCTTGCCGACAATCTCGAATACTTTGGCGAGCCGGTTTACGAATACACCTATTTGCAAGGCGTCCGCGACGGCTACCTTGCCCCGGCGGAAATTGAAACCTGGGATTTGTTCCACGACCGGCGCGCAGTGCCGGAGCGCGTGCGCGGCGTGTTGCGTTCCGATCTGGCCGGAAAAAAGCTGACCAATGCCCTGACCGGCCAGCCCGTCACGCCCGACGCCGTGGCCGAGCGCAACGAAGGCGCGGCATTGGAACAAAAATTGATTTTGCCGGAGCGCGTCGAGGCCATGAGCAAGCACTTGTTTGAACGGTTGTTAGTGCATGGCGAAAATGACCCGCATCAGAAGACCATCGTTTTCTGCGCCAGCGACCATCACGCCGACCTCGTTACCAACCAGCTAAACAATCTTTACGCGGCATGGTGCAAGCTCAAAGGCCAGCGCCGCCTGCCGACGTTTTCGTTCAAGTGCATGGCCTCAAACGACGGCCAATCGTTGATTGCCGATTTCCGCGACCGCCAGCGCGCCTATTTCATCGCCACCACGATGGATTTGCTGACGACCGGCGTGAACGTGCCGTGCGCCCGCAACATTGTTTTCTTCCGTTACATCCGCTCGCCAATCTTGTTTCACCAGATTGTCGGGCGCGGCACGCGCGTTGATCCGATCAACGACAAGCTGATGTTCCGCATTTTTGATTACACCGGCGCGACCGAGCTTTTCGGCGCGGATTTTGTGACGCGCCCACCCAGCGGCGGCAGCGACGAGCCGCGTCCGCCCGGCCCGCCGCCACCGCCGCCGGTGAAAGTCAAAGGCGTGCAAATCGAACTCGCCCATGCCGGAAATTTTTATGTGATGAATCGCAACGGCCAGACCGTGCGCGTGACGCCGGAGGAATACCGCCAGCGGCTCGTCGAGGAATTGCTGGCGACCGTGCCGACGCTGGCCGGTTTCCGCGAACGCTGGCTGGACCCGGAGCAGCGGCACGAACTCATGGCGCAGCTTGCCGCCCAGGGCTTGCTCCCGGAAAATCTCCGCACCGCCGCGCACATGGATGATTACGATTTGTTTGACGTGCTTGCCGCCGTAACCTACGGCGTGAAACCAAAAACCCGCGCCCAACGTGCCGCGCAGTTGGACAATCTGGCAACAGGCTGGCTGCTGCAACTGCCGCCGCCCGCCGCCAAAGTAATCCGCGCCATTGCCCGGCAGTTTGAACGCGCCGGCACGGACGCGCTGGAAACGGATCAACTTTGGAACGCTGGCGAAGTGCGCGCCGCGCGTGGCTTGGCTGCGCTCAAGCTCGGCGGCGAACCAGTCGTGTTACTCCGCAGAACCAAGGAAGCGATTTTCGCCGCGTGAAATGAACCCAGAAAAATCAAACACGCGGAACGGCTGGCGTTGGATTCGACTTGGCGACCACGTTGCAAAAATTGGTAGCGGATTCACTCCGCTTGGCGGACACAAGGTTTATCAAATATCGGGCATTCCTTTGATCCGTAGCCAGAATGTCCATATGAACCGCTTTGAGCCAGACGGTCTGGCATTTATCTCCGACGATCAAAATGGAGACATGGAATCGTCAAAAGTTTTGGCCGGTGACGTTCTTCTGAACATCACAGGAGCTTCAATCGGCCGAGTTTGTGTCGCACCAACGAAATATGCCCCTGCAAACGTAAACCAGCACGTTTGTATTATTCGAGGTGACGGCTCGTTAGATTCTGAATTTCTGTCGTTTTATTTTGCCAGCAATGAATTTCAGAAGTTCATCATGGGTTCGCAAGTTGGCGCAACAAGGCAGGCGCTAACCAAAGCGATGATTGAAAATTTTCGCGTGCCGTTCACAGAATTGAATGAGCAAAGGCGGATTGTGTCACGGTTGCGGGAACAGATGGCAGAGATGGAGCGGGCACGCGTCGCCGTGCAAGCGCAACTGGAAACCGCCCAAGCTTTGCCCGCCGCATTGCTCCGCGATGTGTTCGACAACCGCGCGTCCAAAAAATGGCCGCTTCGTCGGCTTGGTGACTCGCTGGTTCTCCGCAAAGAAATTATTCATCCGTCAGACCATCCCAAAGGGCCAGCAATTTTCGTCGGCTTGGAACACATTGAATCGCAAATGGGCAAACGCATCGGCGGCGTGAATGTCGAAATGGCCGAGTTGACCGGGCGCAAGCCGCGCTTCCGCACCGGCGATATTGTTTACGGCTACTTGCGGCCTTACCTGAATAAAGTGTGGGTTGCAGATTTTGACGGCCTTTGTTCCGTTGACCAATACGCCTATTCCATCCGCAGTGAAATTGCCGACACCGGATTTATTGCATGGTTCATGCGCAGCCCATGTTATTTGGAACGCGCGCCCATCGGCAACACGCCCGGCCAGTTGCCGCGCATCCGCCTTGAAGAAGTGGCAGCGGTGCAAATCGGCCTGCCGCCACTCGCCGAGCAACGCGCGGTAGCGAAACGAATTGAAACGGAGATCGAGGCATTCACCGAGCTTCGCGAATCGTTGCAAACCCGGCTGGCCGAAATTGAGCTTTTGCCCGCCGCGCTGCTGCGCTCGGCATTTGGTGGAAACACCGAGAACTAAAACTGGTTTATGGAGAAAAAGAGCAAAGAGTTGCACTACAAACGGGCCGTTTTCCACGGCACAAACGACACGTTACAGCACGCTCTTGAGGGCGTGCTTAAACAACACAAGCTGCCGCATGATCGCCTCGAAAGCCTCGGCTTAAACGGTGATGAAGGACGCGTCATTGTCCACGAACATCATCACGCCGCAATCCTATGCGCGACGCTGACGACCTACGAGAAAGGCGCGTTGCAGCCAATCATGGGCATCACGCCAAAGGCCGCTGATTGGCCAATCAAGCTGGTTGAGCCGCCCAAATTAGCGGGCTCGAATGAGACAGAATTCCTTGATGGTTATTTATTTCTCGGAGTTTGGAAAAATCACGTTCTGTTTCTACCAAGCCGCAGTTGCTCGTCAGAACACCTTGAAAATTATTTGAACTGGCTGCTTCAGAAGAAAACGCATTGGCCGCAAGGAGCTTTCGTTTCGCTCGATGACCGCCCGCCAAAAGAAGTGCGCGAAAAGAAATTTCAACACGTCCAAGCGATGACGTTTAACACGACATTGGGTTCGAACATTGCGGAACCCCAGCCAACGACGGTTGTCGCAAAAACCAAAGTTACGACACAGACTAAGGTTCAAACGACTCAGTTCAGGCCAAACGGCGCATCGTGGGAGGCGTTGAAAACTTTTATCGGCATGTTCGGCGGCAAATTCCCGGAGGATATTCTCTTGGAGAATGATTTCAACCCGGATGACGTGAGCGTCAAAGTCGAAGTCAGTTGCGCCAAGCGTAAGTTGGAAACGGCAGGGCCGGTGATGGACGTGATGGCAAATGCGTTGCGACACGTTGAAACAAATTTGGTAAAATTCAAATTTGAAGACGGAACGGAACTCAAAGGGAGCGACCTCAAAACACGGAAACCCTTCCGAATGGAATGCCACGGCTCAATGCCGGTTCCGCAACAGGTGGATAAAGCGATTGAGACCTACTTGCAAGAATTGCTGGATAAGGGAACTATTACAAAGGACGAATGAGCGCCCAAGTTCCAAGCAAGCCGATGCGCATTGCGGCTCTAACTGCCGTGCTTGGAATCATTTTGTTCGTCGCCGATCATTTTCTTGGCGGACATTCCACAAAAACACTCGGGGCCTTGCTGGCAGCGGCAGCCGCGATTTTCTTTATTGGCGAAACCTACTTTTGGAAGGCGGTTGAAAAACTGACGGAGCTACCGCATTCAGACGCCTTGAGTGCATCCGAGGCCGCCGACCTTGCCCACGAAGTCAAAGCGCTAAAATCCCGACTCACGGAACGCTGGTTGATACTGCTCGTGCTAAAGGCCATCGCCGGCATGTGCGCTGCTTGGTTGCTCAACCAACAAAATCCAAATCCAAATCAAAGAATTGTCTGGCTCGTCGGCGTCGGCGCACTCACCGTCAGCTTGCCGATGGCATTGACCTTTCTCCGCAATTGGCAACAAGCCGATGAAATAAAGAGCCAGCAGCTTTTACGCGCGCGGCAAAAAAAGGAGTTGAAAGAGGCAATAAAGGAACTTTCTACGCCGCCAGCATCGCCGCTTGGAGCTGATAAAATTCTGGCCGGATATACCAAAGTAGTGCGCGGTGCCAAACCAAAAAACGGTTCTGCTTAATTTCATTTCATGTTAAAACAGGCAACAAAATCTGTTAAAGGCAAAGTCAGCAACTGTATTCAAATTTCCACCAGCGAGAACGGGAATGGCGCTAAACGCCACGCCTCGCAACAATCGCTCAATGGCGCGGTAAAATCCATTTGCGACATCATGCGGCGCAGCAATTGTGCCGGGGCGTTGCAGTATGTGCCGGAACTGACCTGGATGCTTTTTCTCCGCATCCTCGACGAGCAGGAAAACCGCGAGGCCGAGGAAGCCGAGGCGTTGGGGCTGCGTTTCAAATCATCCATTCCCAAGCCCTATCGCTGGCGCGATTGGGCCGCCCCGGACTCGCCGATGCGCCAGGACAAAAACGCCAGCGTTTGGAAATTTGTCCATGAGGATTTGCTGCCCAAGCTGAAAAATCTGGAAAACCAGCCCGGCGCGAACGCGCGGCAAAAAGTCATCAGCGAAATCATGTCCAGCGTGGATCGCAGCCGGATTGATTCGGAAAAGAATTTTTTGGACGTGCTGGACAAGGTTCACGAAATCAGCAGCGTCACGGTGGACGACACGCACGTTTTCACGCTGTCGCAGGTGTATGAAGGCTTGTTGCTGAAAATGGGCGAGAAGGGCAACGACGGCGGGCAGTTTTTCACGCCGCGCGAAGTCATCCGCGCAATGGTGCGGGTGGTTGCCCCGAAGATTAAACAGACGGTCTATGACCCCGGCTGCGGCACCGGCGGATTTTTGGCGCAGGCTTACGAATACATGAAGGCGAAGGCGGGCGATGACATCACCGGCCCGCAGCTTGAGACGTTGAAACGCCGGACATTTTACGGACGCGAGAAGGACAACGCTGTTTATCCCATCGCGCTCGCCAATCTGGTATTGCACGGCATTGACGAGCCGCACATCTGGCACGGCAATTCGCTATCCGGCGTCGCGTCGTATGACGGATTGTTTCAGGGCGCACCGCAATTTTACGACGTGGTGCTGATGAATCCGCCATTTGGCGGCAAGGAAGGCAAGGAGGCGCAGACGCCTTACGAATACAAGACCGGCGCGACGCAGGTTTTGTTTTTGCAAAACGTGCTGAAAAGCATGAAGAAGGGCAGCCATTGCGGAATCGTGCTGGACGAAGGCGTGTTGTTCCGCGTGGACGGCGAGGCATTTGTGAAAACCAAACGCAAGCTGCTTGAAGAATGCAACGTGTATTGCATCGTCAGCTTGCCGGGCGGCGTGTTCACGTCCGCCGGTGCCGGCGTAAAAACCAATCTGGTTTTCTTCATCAAAGGCGAGCCGACCGAAAAAATCTGGTATTACGATTTGTCCGACGTGAAGGTTGGCAAGAAAACGCCAATCACGCTTCGCCATTTCGACGAATTTTTCCAATTACTGCCAAAGCGCGGCGACAGCAAACAAAGCTGGACGCTGGAATTCACCGCACGCCTGCAAACCTCGCTGGAGGAAGCCCGACCGCATCGCGAAAAGGCCGCCGAGTTGTCCGCCCAAGCCAAGGCGCTTGAGGATGATCTTCGCGACCAGCGGAAAGAAAAAATTGCCGCAGCCAAACTCGCCACGCTGGAGGAAGAATTAAAAACCATCCAGCGCGCGGCACGCGAGTCGTTGGCCAAAGGCGATGCCATTGAAAATGCGGCCTACGATTTGAAAGCGGTCAATCCGAACCGCGTGACCAAGGAAGATAAACGCACGCCGACGCAATTGCTTGAATTCATTGATGCCAAGGGGCGTGAGGCCGATGGTGCGCTGAAGCGGCTGCAAAAGTTGGTAGCGCCGTGACCAACGCGCGGTTTGCTGCGCAAACCACGCGCTCGTCACGAGCGGAAATCCCCCCAGCGTCGCCAGAGCGGGAGGCTTCCGTCTGTGGCTCGGCGGCGGCGCTGCCGCTCGCCGAACCGCTGACCGAAGCCAAGGTTTGAATTCACTTCACTTTTGCCTGACCTACAAATCAGCAATTCACCGTCACGAAGACCAGACAGTTTTTGTGACGATTAAGATTCATGCGCCAGCCAACCAATATGCGTTCACTTGGGCTAGATATTCAGAAAATGGACCGCCGTGACCAACGCAATTTTTGCTACGCTTCACAGGCTTGCTGGTCGCCCCGTTTCCCCTGCGACCGCGCCTGTTCCGCTCCACAAAAAATGCGTTCGTCACGAGCGAGCATTCGCAATTGGCCGCATGAGCGGCGGACTTCCGTCTGCGGCTCGGCGGCGGGGCGCTGCGCTCCGGCTTCGATTTGCTAGGCGCTTCTCTTCGCCCTCCGCTCCACTTTCCCCGCTCGCCGACCACAGACCGAAGCCAGGGCAGAATCCATTGCATATTTAGGTTCAAATTGGCTTGTCATTGTCACAAATACTAGGCAGTTTTTGTGACAGTAAGAATGAAAACAGCGTCCCAACCGATTGATGTTTCGATTCTCCGCGCCATGCGTTCGAGTCGGAGGGCCTCGGTGTTTTCGCTAGGGCACTTTGATGGCCTTGGCAGTGCCGCCGCCATCCGTCAGACGTTAAGCCGGTTGGTAAAAACAGGCAAAATTCGCCGGATTCGCCGGGGACTCTACGATCTGCCGCGCCAACATCCCATCATCGGCCAAACCGCGCCGGACATTATGGCCACCGTGCGTGCGTTGATGGACGGCAGTCACGCACAGTGGCAGTTCACGGGTGCTTACGCAGCAAACGCACTTGGGCTGTCAGATCAAGTTCCCGCCAAGATTGTCATCCAGACGGACGGCGTGCCGCGCCGGGTGTCATTGGGGAAATTGACGCTTTTGTTTCGTCGAGTCGCCCCGCGCAATTTGTTCGGAGCGGGCCGGCAAGCGGGTCTCGTCATTCAAGCAATTCGGCATCTGCGAAATGACCCGGACATTCCCCGCCACATCGCGCGATTGAAAAAACGGCTGGATGGGAAAACCAAGGCGGATTTGAAATCATTGATACCCAAAACTCCGGTTTGGATGCACCCGCTTTTGCAACAGATCGTCGAGAAATGATTTATGGATTCCGTTCTACAACTCACACCAAAACAGCGCGGCGAACTATTCATCGCGGCTGCGCAGCAGAGCGGTATTGACGTGGTGGTGTTGGAAAAAGATTTTTGGGTTTGCTGGACATTGAAAGAATTGTTCCGCCTGCCGACGATGGGTGAACACCTTATTTTCAAAGGCGGCACGTCGTTGTCGAAAGTTTTCAAAATCATCAACCGATTTTCCGAGGACATTGATGTTTCGATTGACCGTGGCTTCCTCGGTTACGGCGGTGCGAACGAGCCGGAAGCAGGTGGGAGCAACAAGGAGAAGCAGCGACGCGTGGACGGGTTGATGGCAGCGTGTCAGCAAAAAATTGCCGACGAACTCATGCCGACGTTGCGCGACGCAATTCAGGAGAAAATTTCCCGCGCAGACGACTGGTCGTTGCTGCCGGACGAATCTGACCCGGATAAACAGACGTTGCTGTTCGCTTACCCGTCATCGCTTCCGGCAGGTGAGTCTGACTATGTCCGCCGGGCGGTGAAAATCGAAATGGGCGCGCGAGCCGACCACTGGCCGTGCGAAACCAAATCCGTGACCCCTTATGTGGCAGAATTGTTCCCGAAAGGCTTCAAGCAGGCGGTGTGTGATGTGAAAGTGCTGGCAACGGAGCGAACCTTCTGGGAAAAAGCGACAATTCTACATTCAGAATTTCACCGACCGGTTGAAAAACCAACGCCAGTCCGGTTGTCCCGGCATTATTGTGATTTTTATGAATTGATCCGCAAAGGAGTTGCGCAGCGAGCCGTTGAACAAATTGAGTTGCTTAACCGCGTGGCTCAACACAAGAGCCTGTTTTTCAAATCGTCCTGGGCGAAATATGGTCAAGCAGCAAGGGGAACTTTGAAAATTCTGCCGCCCGAACACCGCATCATGATGTTGCAATCCGATTATGCAAATATGCGGGAAATGTTTTTCGGCGAGCCACCGAAATTCGACAGCATCCTCGCATTGCTGAAAGAGTGGGAGCGCGAATTCAATCGCGGATAAATTTTTCAGACACAAGGACAGCGCTTGTGCCCGTCTTGAAATTCACACCAACGCATCACGCACCAAACTTCGGCGTCAGGGGCCAAATCATCCCAGACCGAAGACATCGGCTCTGCTCTTGGATTGTGCAAAATAAGCAGAACGTGGTTTTCTTCATGATTTTATTGGTTGGTATGGCGGGGCGTTATTTTGAAAAATAAAGCTCAACCACCCGTTCAGCTTCCTGACGAGTGATGGCCTTGGGCTGAAAAATCTCAAAGACGTGTTCTTGTGGGCTGCGCGAGCAGGCTAAAATGAGCATCAGGCATTCCTTGCGTTGTGGGAGTGTCAGCTTTTTTCCTGCCGTGCTTTGCTGATAAATCGAAGCGATGTGAAGCCAAATCGCAATCTCCTGATCAGGGTCGGAGTCTTTGCGAAATGTTTCCTCCAATTCTTCAATGGTCTTCGGGTAAACTTCATCCAAGGCCGCTTTCATCTGACGCAATTTCTGGCGCTTTTCTTCGTTGAATGGAGGGTGTTTAACCTTTCCGGCTAAAGAAATTTCATCAGCGGAAATCCAAACCCGGCCAACCCCGACCACATCAGCTTCGACCATGTTGGGAGCAAGTTCAGCCGCGGGAATGGTCGAAATCTTGTTGTGGGCCAGATCGTAGATTTTAACGGTTTTTGCCATGATTCAGATAATTCTCAGCACTATGCGTCTTTTAACAATTTCTTGCCAGCGGATTTAATTTTCGCCCAACGAGCTTTGGCTGCCGCAGAGATTTTGGCTCGTGCCGCTTCGCTCATCGTGCGCTTTACAGATTTTGCACCCAATGGAACCGAAGCGTCAGGAACAACAACGGGCGACTCTGCCGGTTTGTCTTTGGCGGCAATTCCATTTTCTGCCCCGACCATTTCATCCAGCAATTTCTTGAATTCAGCCAGACCGGTCGAGGGAACGATGATGGCGCTTCGTTTTCCGCCCACCTCTTCTGAAATACGCAGAAACCGGCCACGAGGATTTTCTTTGAGCGTCAGCAGGAATGATTTGCGTTCGATCTGAATCAACTCGGATTTAAGCGTGTCTTCCTGAACAAAGGGACGCGGCGGTAGAGAGCTATACGGCGGACGATAAGGCTGGCGATGGTAAGGCGAGGTGTGATCGTATGAATTCATATTGTGCCAGCATCTTTAATTGGGCTTTGAGCAACTCGATCCATATTGCTCGCACGTTATCAGTCCGTCCAGCCAAAGCAAAACACCAAAACAGGCATCAAAAAGGAATTGGCCGAGTTGGATTTTTGAACAAATTCCAAACAGATCGAATCCGCCGTGACCAACGTGCGGTTTGCTTCGCTGCACGGGCTGTCCGTCGTCCCTGTCCCCCTCTCGACGACGCCCGTTCCGCTTCTCAAACCGCACGCTCGTCACGAGCTTGCATGGTGCAGGACCGCAGGAGCGGCAGGCTTCCGTCTGCGGCTCGGCGGCGGGCGTTGCGCTCCGGCTTCGTTCCACTAGACGTTCCTCTCCGCCTCCGCTCCACTTGCCCCGCTCGCCGACCGCAGACCGAAGCCAGTTTTATCGCCGAGGCGGGCGTGACACCCGGCGCGATTCCGCTTGTTGCTCCAATAGTTCCCGTGTGCGGCCAACTTCCGCCGCCAGCGCGGATTCCTTGGGCAACGTGGTTTGGTATTCCCGCACGAGCATTTTGCATCCCAAGCCTTCCATTGCGTAGTGCGCCAGCGCGTCGTTTTTGCCGGTGCAAAGAATCAACCCCACCGGCGGATTTTCGCCGGGCTGCATCCAGTGTTCGCGCGCGAAGTTGGTATAAAGGTGCATCTGGCCGATGTCGGCATGGACAAGTTCACCGATTTTGAGGTCAATGATCAGCAGGCAACGCAGTCGCCGATGGAAGAACACCAAGTCCACCCGAAACCATTCGTGTCCGATCCGCAGCCGCTTTTGTCGGCCAACAAACGCAAACTCGTTGCCGAGTTCGAGCAGGAATGTTTCAAGATGCCGGATGAGCGCGTCCTCCAAATCGCTTTCCGAGTATTCGTCCTTCAGGTTGAGAAATTCCAGCAACAGCGGATTGCGGATTTCCTCATCAGCGGAAACAGCGTCTTCCGGTTTTGGGCTTTCACCCTTGAGCAGCATCGCCGTTTTGTCTTTCGACAGCGCCGTGCGCTCGTAAAACTGCGAGTTGATTTGCCGGTCAAGCTGGCGAACCGACCAGCCGCCTGCCAACGCTTCGCGGGCATAAAACTCGCGCGCGTGCGAATTCCGCACCCGCAGCAGCCGGACGTAATGCGTCCACGGCAGCGGGAGGGCGCGGGCAACCGGACTGAGCCGTTCAACCGCGCCCGCTGATGATATTCCAATCACCGATTGGAGAATTTCGGATTTTCCAATCAGTGATTGGAAATTGTCCGGCAGGGGAAAGGTCAGATGAAATTGCCGCATGGACGCGACTTGCGCCGGCCCGAAGCCACGGCCAAAGCGTTGCGTCAAATCCTTGGAAAATTTGCCGACCACTTCCTCGCCGTAGTCCGCGCGTTTTTTACCCGCCTGCTCATGTTCCACTATCCGCCGGCCAATTTCCCAATACGTCGCCGTCATCAGCGTGTTGACGACGCGGGCGGATGTTCGCCGCGCTGTATCCAGCAACTCAACCACCCCGGCCAACACGTTGCCGTAGTCAGCCGCCTGGGGCTGAAGTGTTGTGCCGGTTTTCGGTTTGTCGTTCGGTTCGCTCATGGGGCTTTTCGGCACTCGCTGCTTTTTGCGGGACGGCAATCCGCTGGCCGGGCCATTCGGCTTGTCGCCGTGACAGCGATGAAAACCACCGGGGATGGTAGGGCGGCGGCGGAAAGTTCAAGGATACTACGGGTCGTGGCTTCCGTTCCTCCTTGAGCTTTCCGCCGCCGCCGGGTTTTTGCCTCTAGGTTTTCATCGCGGGGAATTGTTGCTGGGCGACGGGATGCTGGCTGACCCGCGCGGGTTTGCATTTGAGTCCTGCTTGGCAGACTTTCGTGGGTGGAGGGTTGCAGCCGGAGGCGAAACTTGTTAAAAATGCCACCTGCAATCGAATTTGCAGCAATGTATGACATAACGAGAAAACCATAACTTTTGCGTCGCAACGGCCAAGTCCCACGAGAAAACTGCGAATTTTTAGAGGACGAGAGAGCCGCCGAAGCACGCGCCCAATCGGGCGCGGCTTGGCGTGCTTCTCTCAAAGGCGCTTCGCAGTGCCTCTCGTGGGGGCGCGTTGGGTTCGCGCCCCTTCTTTTTCCCGCCAACGGTGAACAACTCTTCGTTGGTATTTTAGATCGGCGGGTATTGAATGAAGGGGGAACGTGGGGAATGTTACTGAAACAAATCTGCGAGTCGTGAGCACCACGATCCAAAAAACCTTTTATCGAAACGGTCAGCTCTATGAGCAAGTGCCCGTGCGGAACGGTCGTAGGCACGGAATTGTCCGCGTCTGGCACAAAAATGGCGTCCGCGCCTCGGAAGAACCTTACGAAAACGGATTGCTCCACGGCGTCTGCCGCCATTGGAATGAAGCCGGACGATTGGTCAGCGAATACCGGATGATCCATGGCACGGGCCTCCAGCGGGACTGGCACGACAACGGCAAACTTCAGATCGAAGTCTCGACCGTTCACGGCGAATTCTGCGGACGCAACCGAATCTGGCTGCGCGACGGCACTCTGCTCTCGGAACAATTCTATCTCGACGGGCTGGCCGTCAGCGCCGAGACGTATTACGCAGCGGCGGCAAAGGATAAAACGCTGCCGAGATTTCGCGGCAAGCCTGCCAGGCTGACTGGCAAAAACCGCGTAAAGCCCCTTCACATTCACCGCGTCTTTGTGGCTTCGCTTTTGGAGAAGCGTAATCAACGCGAAGCGCGGAAATGGCTGGCGAAGAAAACCGGCGACCAAACCGCGCGTTCGCTCGGACGATTCAAACGCGAGAGTGACGCCGCGAAATTCGTGGAGGCGCTTTACCAGGCCGGCGCGATTGAAGTGATCGCGCCCGACCTCTACCGCAACAAGGCCCGCGACCGGTTTGCGGATTGCCTGCTGGTGCAGCTTCCAAAAATTGCAGCGAGGCGCAAGGCCGTTCGCCAGGTCTGCGGGCAACTGCGGACCCGCAGACTCGGCGCGGTGCAGCCGGATAATGATATTGGCGAGAGTCATCTGTATCTTTCGCTCGCTTGATTCAGAGGACGGCGAGGCAGTCGCGCAAATCGTCCACCACGAGCGCGCCACAAGCCGGGCGCGCATCCAGCAGACATTCGCTGACCGCATCACCCACCAGCTTTTCCACCGCATCGCGCATGGGCCGTGCGCCGAGTTTCGGATGAAAGCCTTTGCGCACGAGAAACGGCAAAACCGTTTTGTCCAGTTCGAGCGCGTGGCCGCGTGCCTTGAGAAATTGAATTTCCCGCGCGAGAAATTTCTCGGCAATCTCCAACTGATGCTCGTAGCTCAGGCGATGGAACACGAGTTTCTCGTTCACGCGCGCGAAAATTTCCGGGCGCAGGGTTTGTTGCGCCCGCGTGAGGACGTGGCGTTCGAGCGTCGCGTCGTTGGAATGTTGCAGGCTCATCAATTCCGCCGAGCCGATGTTTGACGTGAGCCAGATATAATAGCCGCTGAAATCCAGCGTCTGGCCTGTGGCCACCGTGATCCGCGCGGCGTCGAGCAGTTGCAGCAGAATGTCGAGCACGCGCGGATGCGCCTTTTCCGCCTCGTCAAACAGCAGCGAGCCTTCCGCCGCGCGCTCGCGCACTCCGCCCAAATATCCCACTTCACCCAGCCGCGCGCCGAGCAGCAGTCCAAGCGATTCCTGATTCTGAAATTCGCTCATGTCGAAACGGAACAATTGTCCCGCGCCGAAAATCTGGTTCGTCAGCACGACGACCGTTTCAGTTTTGCCGACGCCCGTGGGGCCGAGCAGCAGAAAACTTCCGCGCGGTCGACCCGGCTTGGTGAGTCCAAGTTCGCCACGCCGCACGGCGGAAGTGATGCGCGGCAGCGCGTGGGACTGGCCGCGGATTTCGCGCGGCAGCAGCGTGGTTAGTTCGTGGAGTTTGGTGAGCTTCGTTGAGTCTGTTGTTTTGTCCATCCCTTACCCATAGCAGGGACTTCATCGCATTTTGTGTATCACATACATCTTCGCTTCCCGCGTTTGTGAGATTGTGGCTGCGTGTTCGGCGGAAAAGCCGCTGACGGAAACAAAACAAAAACATCAACCATATGAAGCTCACCAAAAAAATCGCAACCAAAGTTCCCTCCCGACTGCCATCGCTCCTCGTGGCCGCCGCCGTCCTCGCCCTCAACACCATCCCGGCCTGGGCACAGTCCACCACGTTCAGTTCCACCGACCTCAAGACCGGCATCAGCAACAGTCTCGCCGTAATCATGATGTTCGGTTTCGTGCTCGGCATTTCGTGCGTCATCTACGGCGGCTTCGCCATCCGGCGCGGCGACGTGGACCAGGGCAAGATGTCCATCATCGGCGGCGCGATCATCGCGGCGGCGCCGGCGGTCATCTTCGCCTTCTTCAAAATCTTCGGCCTCGATTCCAACAGCGCCGTCGGCGTCGGCACTTTCTGACCCGTCAAAGCCTTGACCCAATAACCAACCCCCAACCGCCCACGAGCATGAAATCCGAACTTCGCTTCACCGACACCAACGCCGCATCCGATTCCAAAGGCCGCACCTGGGGTCTCGAAGGCGGCTTGTTCTGGTGGCTCGTGGGCGGTGTCGGCGTGGCCATCACGGTGTTCTTCGTCCTGCTCGTCATGATGAACACCTCTTTGCTGACGGCCTTCCTCGTCGCGCTCGTGCCGGTCGGTATCTGCCTCGCCTACATCTTCGGATTCCGGCAGGGCAAGCCGCCCGGCT